>FUFK010038544.1_pt1 | contig 276282 bp, 239 predicted proteins | sample 1021851 | NCBI WGS metagenome assembly FUFK01 (sample SAMEA51879418, study PRJEB19060) | metagenome | reverse complement strand
GGTGTGTTTGGCCGGGGGAAGCGTCCGCGACCAACGCCGCACATCATCCAACCGGAACAGGTCCGGGCGATCATGAAGGCGGCGCTCGATCTTCCGCCCAAGGGCATGATCAGTCCCTTCACCTATCATTACCTGTTCGGTCTGCTGGCGGCGACCGGTCTGAGGATTTCCGAAGCTCTAGCACTACAGTGCGACGATCTGGTCGAAGACGGTCTGATCGTCCGCGACGGCAAGTTCGGCAAGCAGCGCCTAATCGCCTTGCAGCCATCAATCCGTCAGGCTCTCGAGGCCTATCTCGCAACCCGGGCAAGGCTCGGTGCCACGGGCAACGATCTGTTCGTGACGATCCGGGGAAGAGCACCCCATAAGGTCCGCGCCCACGTCGTGTTCGTCAGGCTGGCGCGACAGCTCGGATATCGTGGACCAACCGGGACTGCAGGTATGCGGCTTCACGATTTGCGGCATACCTTCGCCGTACGCTCGCTCGAGTCCTGCTCGCCGGACCGGGACGCCGTGACGCATCACATGGCCGCGCTCAGTGTCTATCTCGGTCACACCTCGGTCGCCAACACCTACTGGTATCTCGAAGCCACGCCAGTGCTGCTGCGCGACATCGCTGCCGCGAGCGAGGATCTGTATCTGGGAGAAGCGGCATGACGGCGCTTGCTCCCCATCTCACAGCCTTCCTGCGCGAACATCTGCCGCGGGAACGCGCCGTAAGCCCGCATACGGTGAAGACCTATGCCAACTGCTTCGTCCTGCTGGTCCGGTTCGCATCCGATCGGCTGAAGCGTCGACCGACCGATCTCGAGATCGAGGATTTCGGCACCGACATGATCATGGCCTTTCTCGGCCATGTCGAGGTCGAGCGCGGCAGCTGTGTGCGGACCCGCAATGGCAGGCTCGCTGCGATCAGATCCTTCTTCCGGTACATCGAGTATCGGGTTCCGGCGTGTCTTGACCAGGCGCTTCGGGTTCGATCGATCCCCAGCAAGAAGGCAAACAAGACGCTGATCGATTATCTCGACCGGGCCGAGATCAAGGCATTACTCGACGCGCCCGATCCTCGGACACGGCTCGGTACGCGCGATCGCGCTATGCTGCACTTGACCTATGCAGCGGGGCTTCGGGTATCGGAACTCGTGTCGCTGCAACTGCGCGATTTCCCGGATCGATCGCTCTCGACGGTCCACATCATGGGTAAAGGCCGTCGCGAGCGGGTCTTGCCGCTATGGAAAGAGACCCAGTCCGCACTCCGCGCATGGCTTGTCATCCGTCCTGAGACTGAGGTCGCCGAGGTATTTCTCAACGCGAACGGGCAGCCCATCACCCGCGATGGCTTCGCATTCCGTCTCGCCAAACATGTCAACGCGGCAGCAAAGAAGCAGCCGTCGTTGCTGCGCAAACGAGTCACGCCGCATGTATTGCGTCATTCCTGCGCGATGCACACGCTCGCAGCGACAGGCGATATTCGCAAGGTCGCACTATGGCTTGGACATGCCAGCATCCAGAGCACCGAAACATATCTGCGCGCCGATTCAGAGGAGAAGCTGCGGATTTTGGCTGCGCATGGCGGGCCGGAAATCAGCCCTGGACGCTTCAAGCCGCCGTCAGACACTCTGATCGCCATGCTCAACGACGTCCGCAAGCGGGCATAGCCTTCGGCCACGCTGCCCCAACCGCACAATTATCTGGAGTAAAATTATGACGAACCGACGCAATCCCGCGCCTCCGGCTGCGACGCTCGACATAAACTGCGACTGCAAAGAATACGTCTAATGTTGAGCTCAGCATTAGACGTATTCGCGGGGGGAGAGATCGATTTCGAGTGCTTCACGTTCCGCATCGGAGAGATCAGCGAGGCGGCGGTTGAGCATGGCTTCGGCGGTCGAGACGAGTTGCACTACAACAGCGTTGCCGTCGGCAAGTGCCGTATCAATCGCAGGCAGCAGACTCGGCAGCTTCATGGATAGAAGGAGCTGCGCGAAGAAGCGCTGCTTGGTGCCTTCAAACACCGAAAACGCAGCCGATTTGGCACCTGAATTGAGTGTCTCGCCACTGTCAGTGTCGACGATCCGCGTTGCCTCGAGAGCTTCGCGCAGGTTGGCATGAATGATTGCCCAGGCGTCTGCATAGGCGTCATAAACCGCTACTTGGTCGGGGGTCAGGCAATGCTCGAGAATCTCGTACTCAACTCCGGCGAATGAAAGGGCCCTCGCCGCATACAGCCCCAGTGACTTCAGATCGCGCGCGACCAGTTCCATTGCAGCGATACCGCCATCGCGGATATCTGCGACGAAGGCTTCGCGATTGGCAAAAGCCGTCTCGGGACCCCAAAGGCCAAGACGGGTGGCATAGGCGAGATTATTGACGTCGGATGCCCCGGTTGCAGAAGCGTAGAGCACGCGGGCGCGCGGCAGCAGATTCTGGATGCGAACACCGGCAATGCCCTGCTCCGATCCCTTGACCTTACCACGTGAGCCCTCCCCGCCTGCGGCGTTGGCCATCGCATGGGCTTCGTCGAAGACGATGAGTCCGTCGAAGTCCTCCCCTGCCCATTCGAGAATCTGATCGAGCCGGGTCGCGTCGCTTCGACCCGAACGCAGTGTCGGATAAGTCACGAAGAGTATGCCCTCGCGCATCCCGATCGGGACACCGAGCTTCCATTGGCCAAGGGGCTGGACGTCGATGGGAAGGCCGCCGAGCGCGCTCCAGTCGCGGCGGGCATCTTCGAGCAAAGCTTCGTTCTTGGAAATCCAGATGTGGCGCCGTTCGCCCCTCACCCACCGGTCGAGGATGACGGAAGCGACCTGCCGTCCTTTCCCTGCACCAGTTCCGTCACCAAGAAAGTAGCCCATGCGGTAGGCGTGCCCCTCGGCGCTCGCCTTCAAGGCGCAGCCCTTGTCGTCGGGCTCAAACCGTCCCGGCAGATCGCGGGCATGCGCGCTTGCGGCATAAATCAGGGTCTCGGCCTGCGCAGCGGATAGGACGCCCCCAGCAATGAGGCTCGACGGAAGCTGAGGCACCACTTCGGGCACGGGTGCGGTGATCGAACCCATCGCGACGGATTCGACCAGCGGGGTCGGATGCGGGACCGCATCTGCAATCGAGATCCGGCTCGGTCGGTAAGGCAAATAATGCCCAACCTGGCTTTCGATCGGCGCAGGTGCTTCGAGCGGAGTAAAATCAAGCGGCAGGATCGACGGCGCCGCATTGGTTGGATGGATCTTAAGTGGAACTGGTTTCGTCTTGTTCGCGACCACCCGAAGCGGCAATGCTGGCTTGATGCCGATGCTGGGTCCCGCGGGCAGGCTTACCCGGTCAGGGAGCATATCGATCAGCAGATGAAGCTCGGCAAAGTTTGCCGGCTGGGCGATGATCGGGCTGGTACCATCCTCAGCCTTGTCGAGAATCAGGAGCCGGGTTGAGATTGAGGTGCCCTGCTTGATGAAACCGCGCTCGATCGTCGCGTTGAGGCGCAACGAGAGGGGACCTGCGATCCCGGCGAGGAATTTCGGAAGCTCGAACCATTCGGGCATCACTGCGACCAGGCGGCCACCGGGCAGAAGGCGCTTCCAGGCAGAACGTAAGTGCCGGTCGCCAGTGCGGCTATCGTGGCCCCTCTCGATACCGTGTGAATATGGCGGGTTCATCAGCACCACGCTCGGACCCACGTCGGGCGTGAGAAGTTCGTCGATCAGTTCCCCGTCAAATCCCGTGACTGTCGCCTCCGGAAACACAACGCCCAGGCATTCGCGGCGCAGCGGCGAAATCTCGTTGAGAGCAAGACGCGCAGTTGCCTTTGCTGCCCATACGCCCAGCATCCCGGTTCCGGCCGACGGCTCGAGAACCAGTTCAGCGGCAGAAATCGCGCAAGCCTTTGCAGCCATCCAGGCCAGACGGGGCGGCGTTGCGAATTGTTGCCACTCGATCTGCTCATCGCTCCGGTTGGACTGGGTCGGGACCAGACGTTCGAGGTGCGTGAAAGCCTCATCGGCAGCGCTGGATGGCATCGCGAGAGAGAATTCAGTTGCCTGCGCCAGGAACAACACCTGCGCCAATTCAAGTGCGGCATGGGCATCGCGTACGGACCAGCGTCCTTCGGCGTCGCTACCGCCGAAGTGATCGGCCATTGTTGCATTCACAGTGAGCCGTGAAATTGCTTGATCTGCAGCGAGCCGCGCGGCCAGCGCCCTCGCCGCTGCCAGCACTTGCGGCTCAGCGGGATCGGAGAATGCGAAAGCGGTATTTGCGTGTGACATGAGAGACCTCCTGAAGAGGCCCTGGGTTTGTCCGGGTGTCCGATCGGATGGATCCGCCCGGGGGCCTCACAAGGCCCCAAGCCCGCTTTCCTCTCACCGACATTCAGACCGTAGCTCGGACTGAGCGCATGAGCACATCATTCCAGTCGTCGCCGGTTAGCTCCGGGCGCCTGGTGACAATCAGCCGCCCTTCGCAAGCGTAAGCCTCGCGCGCGCGCTCCTCAGCAAGGTGTCCGCCCGCATCATTGTCGACAAAGAGATACAGCTGCCGCACCGATTCAGGGATGGTGGCCAGGCCGAAGCGTTCGTTTCCTAGCGTCGCCCAGCAGGGAACCTTGAACATTTGCATCGCTGAGAGGGCTGTTTCGTTTCCCTCTGCGAGGCCAAGGCGTCCCCCATTCGGGTACGCGAAACGCACCGCCCCGGAACCGGGGCTGCCTAACGCACGCCTGGGCTGATCGAAAGAAGCCAAGCTGGTTTTGTCGAGGTCAAGGAAGGAGCGGTGCAGCGCCAGAATTCCGGCATCATTGCGCACGGCCGCGACCATCGCGGGTAGAAACCGGACAGCACCCTTTGGCCCCAGCGGCATATGCGGGTGGAAACGCAGCTCCGGCGAAGAAATCGTGATGCCTCTGGACACGAGGTACTTCTCGGCGGGGCTGCCAGCGATGGTCGACGCCTCACGCCAGAGCCTCAGCGCATTGCGATTGGCGACTTCCTCGCGCGGTTCGGCCACGATCGGACCACTCGTGCCATCGAACAGGTTCGCAATTCGTATTCCGAGCCCGGCCATGGATTCTATCACCGCCTCGTTCGTGCAGCCGGCAAAGCAATGAACAAGGATTGCGCGCTTTCCGAGTGTGATGCTTAGCGAAGGAGTGCGGTCGTCGTGGGCCGGGCAACAGCACATTCCGCGCGAACGCGACCAGGCACCGCCTAGCTGCTCGACTATCTTGCGCGCGCGGTTTTCCAGTTGCAGACCTTGGAATTGGGATGATCGGTGTTGGTGCATGGGGGCATCTCCATCGTAACGTGCCTCCACCCGCGCAGCCTCCGCTCTGCGTCGCTGACGTTTCATTTTCCTACATCAGATGTTCTATATATGTTCTTTCCCGATTCGACTACCAAAGGATTCGGGAATGAGACTGAAATGGGCAGTAGCCGCAGTGGCAACGGCAGGAATTGGGTTCGACCTCCCCGCTCACGCGCAGGAGCTGGAAGCCCCTCAGATGACCTTTGCCTCGGAGTTGACGACCGACGGCTTCCGCGTTGCAGAAGGAGCCGATGGCTTTCGTCTCGTCGAACACGGCATTTGGAGAATGCCTCCAGCGGGCTCGTCCGAGCCGTCGGCTACCGATGCGGGTCGAACCTATCTGCCCTATCGATATCCAAAGCCCCAGGGCAGCGCGCCGTCCGGCTTCCGTCGGGCAAGCTACCTTCCTCATGTTTACGCCGCTGAGGCTCAATACTCGCTGCCACGGGGCCTTCTCGACGCTCTTGTATGGACGGAATCACGATATAATCCCATGGCCATCAGCAAGGTTGGCGCCGCAGGTTTGGGGCAATTGATGCCAGGGACAGCGCGGGACCTTGGCGTTGCAAATCGCTTCGATCCAATGGCGAACATCTTCGGCGCGGCCAAATATCTACGCCAGATGCTCGACAAGTTCGGGGTAGTTCATCTCGCACTCGCTGCCTACAATGCTGGCCCTGGCGCCGTCGAGCGGGCCGGTGGTATCCCACGCAATGGCGAGACACCGGTCTATGTGCGCAACGTGCTGCGTCATTGGCAATTTTGAGCAGGGGGTAGTTTGTGAGTTCCGGTCGACTACGCGTGTCGGGAATGCTGAGCCGCGGACGACGCGGAATGATCCTGACCACGAAATCGGACGAGGTTTGGATCGTCGAAAGCGAGGAAGTTACCGACGATCTCATCGGTTCGAACGTGATTGTTGAAGGCGTCGTTGCAGGCATGGATCGCCTACGCGCCGACTGGATTGGCGCGAGCAGTCATCTTTCTTGATTCTGGGGCGGATATTTCGCGACGAGCAGTAGAACCTCCCTACCCCACAGTGCGAGAGCTTCGCGTTTTTCATTCGTGTACTGATGCCGATGATAGACCCCGGCGACACCAGCCATTGCCGAGCCGGACTGATGATTGAGAACGGCCTCTGAAACGACCAGCGGTATTCCAATCCTCTGCAGTCCGGTCGCCACCGTCCGGCGAATGTCATGCATGGTAAAATGAGCGGCTTCATAGCCGAGTTTCTCGTCCACGCTTGCCCTTATCCGCTTCCAGGCCTTTGACAGCCCACTGACACTGTTTGTGCTGGTGACCTTGGATGCCAGTAGAATTTGGGATTGCTTGTGAGCGTCTTCAGGCGCGATCCCGGCGGCCACGAAGATGTCGGTGACGACCTCAAGGGCCTGTGCGGATAAAGGCACCACATTTGCCTTGCCGTTTTTCGCTCTATCTCCCGGTACAGTCCAAACTTTCCCCTTGAAGTCGAATTCGTCGCAAGTGGCGTCGAGCACCTCTCCCCGGCGCTGGGCTGTGAGAATCAACATCTGCACAAGATGACCAAACGGATAGCCATCCTCGACGGCGGCTTGCCACAGTGCAGCGACCTCTCGATCGCTAAGCACCCGGTCGCGAGGCTCGCTCCTTTTTGGGCGCCAGGCGTCTCGGCACGGATTGGCTGGCAAATGTTCAAGTCTGGTGAGCGCCCATGAGTAGAACGTCGAAAGGTGCCGATAAACGATGCGAGCCATCGTCAGGGTTTCCTTGCCCCGCTCAAATGCGATCTTCTCTACGAAGCGGCTGACGTCGCTTCGGGTGATCGAATCGGCGAGGCGGTCGCCTAGCTCAGGTTCGATGTACTTGCGGAAAACCCGGTCGAACTCATTCGCGCTCCGCTTTTTGCCGACGATCTGTTGAGCCAGGTATGTCTCGTATAGTTCGGCGACGGTGCCGACACCCTTCGATCCCTTCCTCTTAGCTCCCGGCTTTCTGGCGATGCTTTTGCCTTGCTCAACGTCGACGAGCAGGTCCCGCGCCTTCCGACGTGCGTGTGCGAGAGTGAAATTCGGGCCATGCCGCCCGATAGTCACGTTCAACCATTTACCTTGGACGCGCTTACGCAAGATATAAGTCTTGGTGCCGCTCGCTCCCATTCGGAGCCGCAGGCCGGTCACGATGCCATCAGCGACCTCTATTTGCCCGCTTGCAGGCGCTTTCAATCCTGCGATCCGAGCATCTGTCAAACCAACTTTGTTCGCCATATGATCCTGCTACCTTAGGTAGCTTTTTGTACTGGATACTGGCGAACATTTCAAGAACAATGCGGACTATGAATCCCAGATTTCTGCCGTTTTTGGACGCATGCGGAAGCGTAAGGACCCTCTGATTTCAGCTCTTAATCAGCGGGTCCTAGGTTCGAGCCCTAGTGCGTCCACCAAACTTCTCAAAGACTTACGCGAGATTATACGCCCCTCTAACGGGGGTGTCGAGCCTCGTTTAATCACCACGTAATCAAACAGGGTCGTGCTGTGGCGGGAAACCTACGGCTACGTTTGGGTAGCTTTCCTCAAACTGGAGCAGGTTTGTCAGGAACTCTTGGCCGAACTCATACACGCGAACATTCCATCGTTCCTGTTCGTTATTTTCTGACCGTTATGTCCGCTTGTCCAACGCAGATCGCCAACAGGGCTAGCGAAGGCGTTCGAAGGCCCATCCCTAGTTCTTGGTATAGACGCGGCCCACAGATGCTGACTCAATCACGAACCTGAATACGGAATCCAAATGATTGGGGATGTGGGCGTGCAACCATCCGAGCAACTTGCTAGACCTTAATCGATGAAGACCGACCTCGATCATCTCCCACCGCAAAAGCAGCGCGAGATCGAACGCGTGGTGCAGCTCATCTTCGAAGAGTTTGACGATGCCTTTGCTCTCGCCAAGCACGAATGGAAAAAGGCTGGCCGGATACTCAAGGTCATCCTCTACGGCAGCTATGCGCGCGGCACTTGGGTCGACGAGCCGCATACCGCGAAGGGCTATCAGTCGGACTACGATCTGCTCATCATCGTCAACGACAAGAGGCTGGCGGACAGGGTCAAATACTGGTCCAGGCTCGATGACCGGCTCATGCGCGAGTACGGTGTAACCGGAACGCTCAAGACACCGGTCAACTTCATCGTCCACACACTGCAGGAAGTGAACGATGGGCTGGCCCATGGCCGCTACTTCTTCATGGATGTGAAGGACGATGGCGTAGCGCTCTACCAGTTCGACGACACCGAACTGCATACGCCCAAGCCGAAGACGCCCACTCAAGCGCTCGCTATGGCGCAGGAGTATTTTGACGAGTGGTTTCCTGCATCAATGCGGAAGTTCAAGCTGGCGAACGACGCAATCGAGCAGGAGTTCTACAAGGAAGCTGCCTTCCTGATGCATCAATCGACCGAGAGTCTGTACCACTCGGTCTTGCTGGTCTGCACCTTCTACACCCCTCACGTGCACAATCTGGGCTTCCTGCGCACGCAGGCTGAGCGGATCGATTATCGCCTGACGTTCGTCTGGCCACGTGACAACCGCAAGGATCGCGCGCGGTTCGAGAAGCTCAGGGAAGCTTACGTCAAAGCGCGCTACTCGAAACACTACCGCATCACCAAGGAAGAGCTCGAATGGCTTGGCGAGCAGGTTGAGGAGCTTGGTTGCGTCGTGCACGAAGTGTGTTCGCAGCGGCTCGAGAAGCTGAGGGCGGAAGCGCGCGCGAGACCAGACAAGCAGTAGCGCCGCAAATTCAGCGGCGGGCATGCTTAAAGCATCCTGCTGTGAACCCATTTCACCCCTTCGAAGCAGCCCTAACCTACCGGCAGTTTTGGGGCCGGTTTCGGACGGTCAGCTTTCGGGCGGAGACTAGCAGAAAGCCGTCATTATACATGCGCCTCACAGCAAACGTGGGATGGGCCGAATTTAATAGAAGCTGGGGATTGTAAGCGGAAGTGCTTGCTGTGAAGTCTACTGAAGGCGATTGTGAAAAGCATGGCCGAGATACCTCCCGTTCTTCTTCAAACAATCCGTGATCAAAAAGCAGTGCTCTTCCTTGGAGCGGGTGCTAGCTTTGGTGCATCCCATCCTGATAGAAAGAAGGTCCCTTCAGGCGACGGGCTTAGGGACCTAATCTGCGATCAATTCTTTGGCGGCCGCCTTAAAGACAGGACTCTGTTGGCGGTGTCAGCAATGGCTCTCAACGAGGCCGGATTTATAGATTTTCAAAGTTTCATTCGGACCATTTTCGACAAGTTCGAACCTGCAGATTATCACCGCCTCATACCAACTTTCCGTTGGAGGGCGATTGCGTCCACTAATTTTGATCTGATCTTGGAGAGAGCTTACGAGCAGCTGGCTGACCGTGTTCAGAAATTGGTCAAGACTGTGAAGGATGGCGATGCCTTCGACACTCGAATGCAGAAAACAGGCTCGCCGTTGGGTTTCTACAAACTCCACGGGTGTATAGATCACTACACCGATGAACAGATCCCTCTCGTTCTAGGTACAGAACAATATTCTAGTTACAGCGAACATAGGCGTCGATTCTACGACAGGTTGAAGGACTTGGCCCATGAGAATTCGATCATTTTCGCCGGATATTCGCTGAGCGATCCTCACATCCAGCAAATACTATTCGATCTCACGTCTACAAATATACAGCGGCCGTCCTATTACTGTGTCGGGCCCGCCTATGACGATATAGAAGTGCGTTATTGGGCAGCTCATCGTGTCACTATAATTCGCGACACACTGGAAGGCTTTCTCTCACAGCTCGACAAAGCCATTCCTACTGTCGCAAGGCGATTGCCTGTTGGGGAAGTCAGCTCGAGCGCGCTGTCGATCAGCAAGCATTATCGCATTGCCGAACCTACCGAGACTGAGGAATTAGCCACCTACCTAGATGCGGACGCTGAGCACGTTCATGAAGGACTGACATCTGGCACCGCAAATCCTCGGCAATTCTACTCGGGGCATGATCAGGGGTGGGGTCCAATTATGCAGAATTACGACGTTAAACGACGCGTCGTAGACTCAGTGCTTGTTGATGCCGTGCTCGCACCAAGCGAGGACACGAGACCCGCCGATCTATTCATGTTAAGAGGACCCGCAGGGAACGGCAAAACGGTCGCACTAAAGCGAGCAGCGTGGGAAGCTGCCATATCGTACGAGAAACTCGTCTTCTTCGCTCGAAATCCTTCAGCCATTCGACCCGAACCTATTCGGGAGGTTTATGAACTTACAGGCAAGCGGATCTACTTCTTCGTTGATCATGTGGCTTTGTACCGGTCTGAAGTGCTTGCCCTCCTGCAGGACTGTCGATCAAAGAGAATCCCTCTTACAATAATTGGAGCAGAAAGAGATAATGAGTGGAACATCTACTGTGAACGTCTAGAGCCATTTTTAGCTCAAGATTTTCCGGTTCGCTTTCTCACCGAGACAGAAGTTCGCCAATTGGTCGATCTCCTTGAACGACATGGATGTCTTGGTGCGCTTCAGAGATTGACGCGCGACCAGCGTATCGATGCGTTTGTTTCGGGGGCCCAAAGACAGCTCTTAGTCGCCCTGCACGAAGTCACTCTTGGCATTCCGTTCGAGAGGATCGTCTTGGACGAATACGAGCGGATTGAGCCCGCACAGGCGAGGCGTGTTTATCTCGAGATCTGTGCGCTGCACCAGTTTGGAGCCCCTGTTCGCGCTGGACTGATTTCGAGAGTGTCCGGAATCTCTTTCGAAGAATTCTCCGGAAAGTTCTTGCTCCCTCTAGAGAACGTCGTCCGCGTCATAGAGGACCGCCATACCAAAGACATTTCGTACCAAGCGAGACATTCGCATGTTGCTGCGATACTGTTCTCACAAGCGCTTCCCAAGGCGGAAGATAAGTTCGACGTTCTCGCCGCGTTACTGGACGGCATGAACGTGGACTATGCGTCTGATAGAGAAACTTTCAGTCGCATGATCAAAGGCAGAAGCATTTCGGAACTGTTTGCAGATGCGTCTCTCGGACGGCTATTCTATGACCGTGCGGAGGAGGCATCTCCACAGGACTCTTTCGTGCCACATCAGCGCGCTGTTTTCGAGATGGCGCACTCTGGTGGATCGCTGGTGCTAGCCGGCGAGGCGGGTGAGAGAGCACGACACTTGAACCCGGAAAATCACAGCATCAGGCACACGCTAGCTGAGATTGCTCGCCGTCGAGCCAACGCGAGTGACGATCCACTTCTCAAGCAGTCTCTTCGCCGGGACACCCGCCAGCTCCTTCTCCGTGATAAGGGGTCTGGAAGCGAGTACGACCTTAATACAAGAGCACGGCTGGCAATCGATGAATTAAAAGACTTGCTAAGCCAAGGCTCGCCAAAAGGTATTGAGAGTCCCGGCACCCAAGTCGTTGATGCGGCGAAGGATGCTGAAATGGCGATCGAAAGAGGCCTTCAGGCCTTTCCCGAGAGCGCGCAATTACTTGCGACTGAAGCTTCGTTCTATGAGCTCCTTGAGAATCGCAAAGAAGCAGTAGTCATTTTGAAGAAGGCCTTTCAAAAGAACCCCAGACAAGATTGGCTGGCCGTAAGGTTGGCACGCATTTATCGAAAGGAGAACAATTTACCAGACGCGGTAAGAGTGCTCGATTCCTGCCTTCGAGAGAACCCATCCAGTAAACCCGCTCATCTTGAAATGGCACATTGCTTAAGGGGCAATAACGCGGAGGGTAGTCTGATATTGGATCACTCGAAAAGAGCCTATACGGAGGGAGATAGTAATTTCGAAGCGCAATTCTGGCATGCCCGGGAATTATTCGTTCAGGATCGATTTTCTGATGCGAAGAAAACATTCGCGACGCTGCACAGCCGTGCGCCCGGAAGATTTCGCACAGGCTCAACCGCGTTCATAGCAGAAGACGATGGTCAGCTCAGGGAACTTGAAGGAAGCGTATTGCGGCTTGAGGAGGGTTACGCATTTATCTCAACGGCTCATCTTCCAGAAAATTTGTTCGCCGCTCGCGCAGACTCGGACGAAGATGGCTGGGAAGAGATTGATGCTGGCGCGCGCGTCAATTTCAATATCGGGTTTAATAGACGCGGGCCCCGCGCCACTAATCTCGAGCTGATTTAATAGACTAAGTGCTTTAAAATTTTGCCACGTCGGGGGCCAACTGGAAAAAATGCACTCTTTGAGGCACATCCGGTTCAGTTGGATCCCCAGGAATCTAGGCGCGCAGCGGATGAAGTTCTTGCCCTGCATGAGTGACTGATTTTCGGCATTTTCTCCGAGACCGAAATGACCAAATTGGGGGGCGCTTCGCCGCCCGTCGTGCGAGACTGAATGGATGGCAGCTGTTGAGGGCCGCGCGCGACATGCTGAACGCCCCGGATTGTGGCGCTTTACCGACTGACCGCTTTTCCCAGGAGCTTCCAGTCAGCATGTGAGCCGTCAGCCCATGGGCTGCTTTCATACTCAGGCTCTAAAAAACAGACCTCTATAGGCGTTGAGTCCAGGGTAACCCTTATAGTCGTCAGCATCACCATCTACAACTCCCGCGCGCGGCGGCGCGTTAATTCCTACACGGCAGGTTTGCTGCCAAGCACTCCGCACGCATTAGCGGGATGCGAACCGCTGGGCGTCGCCGAGCGTGAAAGGCGCTCCGGTGAAATGTCCGTCGGCCGGAAAGTTCTGCGACGCGCCCAGCCACCAGCCCCCAAAATCACCAAGGCCGGCGATAATCTCAACAATCAGTGGGCCGGGATCGCCATCGGACGCAACGCCCCACGCGCAGACCTTGTCCGCAGCCTCCTCCACCAAGCGCAGTTTTTCGGTCGGGACCTTCATCCGGAAGAAACGGTCAAGCTGAGCGCGTTTTTCCTCATTCCCGCGACCGCCAGGCGCGATGATAGAAAGGTAGCTGAGGAAATATCTCGCTGCATGGGTCGTCGCAGGCTTCAAGCGCTTCAACTCGTTGCGAATGGTAGCAAACGTCGCTTCGTCGCCATCATGGTAGAAATCTTCAGGGTCAAAGCCCGCGGCCACAAAGGCCGGATACATGCGGTGGTGCTGCAGTTCGTTATCGAGCGCATTGGTCAACGCCGGAACATAACTGTCGTCCGTTACCCGTACAAGAGTCGCGTGCTGCCGGTAACCTTTTACCTTGAGGTCGGCATGCAGCAGCTCGTGGTAGAGGCTCTCGGCGGGATAGCGGGTCGGTGCGACCGAGATCACCGTCCCAGCCGGTGTGGTTTGGCTTCCCCACATTTTCTCGTGTGAAGGCTCTATGATGCCCAATCAGATCGAATCCGTTCTTGCCTTTCTGGGTCCATCGCTGTCGAGCGACGTCGCTGTGGAACTCGCCAAACGCGCCAACATCGCCCCCGCCGCCGCGCGGCAACGCCTGTCGCGCGCAGGTGGGAACGTCCGCAAGCTCGCCGGCGTCACGTTCGCGCGGAACGCCCGTTTCTTGTACCTCGCGCAGCAATATGGCTCGCCCCAATATTGGGACAGCCTTGCGGCGACACTGATCGCGAACAATTCAGCTCTGGGTTATGCGATCGCGGCGCTGCGACAATGCGGCGGCATGGTGCCCGCTCGACAATTTCCGATCATCTGCGGATCGCCCATCCGCCAGCTCAAGCACCTTTCTGGCGAAACCGTGCTCCTGCGGCTCACCGACGCTGGGCTGGTCAAGACGGTCATGGTGCCCGGCCTTGGTGAATGCGTCGCGCTGACACAGGAGGAACGGTTCTACGCCCTCGACGCTGCGAGAATGCGCGCGCGGTTGATCACTGAAGATGTTCTGCTGGCAGCGGTGCGCGACTGGCTGCGCAAGCTCGGCATCGCCAGCTACAACCTCGTCGCCACGCGTAAGGACGACAAGCTTCCCCAAGTCGGGACCTTCGTATGGGACCTGACCGCACCATCCTATCTCGGTGCCGTGACCCGGCTGTCGCGCGAGGGCCAACCTAAGCCCGGTTTCGTCGCCTGTGATGTCAATCTGACGGACGAGATGTCGGTTGACGGGGCCGCGCCCTTCATCCGCAAGTGCACGACGATGCGCGCGCTGCGTAACGTCGGACCCTGCATTCAGATTCTCGTCGCCAATCGCTTCGACAAGGTTGCGTTCAAGGCGCTGCGGGCAAACGGCATCATTGCCGCGACCCCCGCGTCTTTGTTCGGCAATGACATCGCCGAGGCCTTGCACGAATTGGCCAGCGTATTGACGGAAGCGGCCCATGCTTCGTTCGACAGCGCGAAGTTCGAGGCACTGTTCCAGACCCTCGCGCGGATCGACGGTGCGACGAACCAGCTGCGCGGCACCTTGTTCGAGTACATGGTCGCCGACATTGTGAAGCGCACCCACTGGGGCGAAGTCACGATGAACCGTATCTTCAAGGTGGCCGGAGTCGGTCAGGCCGAGATCGACGTGCTTTCGATACAGCAAAACCAGCGGGTTATCGCGATCGAATGCAAGGGCTACAGCCCGCGCGCCATGATCCCCGACGACCTCTTCAAGCGCTGGCTTCATCACAATGTGCCGACCGCCTACGCCTATGTCCGAGACCATCCCGAGTGGCGCAATCTGCCGGTCACGTTCGAATTCTGGTCCAGCTCGCCGATTAGCGACGAGATGTTGGCATTGTTCGAAAAGGCGCGGGCTGAGATCAAAGCGAGCCGCTACACGATAGAGCTGCGGGGGCCGTCCGATGTGTGGAAAGCGTGTGCTGACACGCGCGAAAAGAGCCTCATCCACGCCTATGACAATCACTTCACGCTTGGCGATGGCACTCTGCCACCGCGGTCGAAAGCACGCCCGGTGATTAACAAGCCAATAGCCGCGACGGAGGGCGAGAATGGCTGATCCCTATGAAGTTGTCGGCGCCTTTGCCCGGGCGTTTGGCGACGTCGAATTGGCCCTAAAGCGCTTTGGGCGTCTGCGTTCGACCAAGGACCACGCCTAGGCTGACTGGAAGCCTTTGCCGGTGAGTTGGGCCCAATTTCTTTGCCGTCATCGTCGACGACGGGATCGCAAGACGCTGATCGACAAACCGCCCCATCGGCTCATGAACAATCTTATCTCGGCCTCTGCCGCACCACTGCATCCGCGCTTGTTCAGCTCAACCCTAACCACACAGTTTCGGACGTCTCCCGCCTACCTGAATGACGGTCCGCTTTCGGGATTCTGTTAAGCGCCATCGAACGTCGGATTAGAGGGCGCAAAGCTGTCGCTTCATGTGCGGTTTCAACCGGCAGCTCAATCCCGCCATTTGCGACATTCGAGCAGCCTTGGTGCACTCCCGAAAGCAATCGAGATAGCCTTTCGTTTGCTGTCGCTCAGATCTTGGCGCGTGCGAAGCATCAGCATCGCCTCCGTCTGGTGCGCTGCTCACGCACTGCTCCGCTGCTGTGCAATCAAATTGCAGGGTTAGCGCATCTGGTATATTCTTCTTATGCTCTAGCAAGAGTTGTCCATAGTCGTCTGACATGCTTAGTGATTTTGGATGGCGAGATAAAAGCAGCGCCGTCGGCCATGCTGCAGGTGGTTGGTTTCGTTGAGCAATATGCGACGGCACTCGAACTGGCACCGCGGCGCTTTGTTCGAAAAGGCGTTTGTTCTCAGACATATTAGCGACGGCCCTTAATTCGGGGTGTTATGTTTGCTGGACAATCCGCCTAAATTCGGAAGTCCCTCGCCGTTCGCTCGAACTGTAGTGCATGCGAATGGCGAGCTCGCTCTCAGACTTCGGCGCTGAAGCGTAAGAAAGGCAACGACAGCGTAGGAACGTCATGTGGCGCTGGACAGCCCGTTCAGTCGATACTCGGTGTCGATGGCGGGCCGGTCTGTCCCCTCCCCTGCTCCCCAGGTCGGTCCGTCATCACCCGACAGATGAAAGGATCGACCGGTATGCCAACTGCAGGCACGACAGAGCATCTTCGCGAGCAGCGTGGGAGCCCGGCTATCGAACCGATCGTCATGCGTGTACCAGACGCCTGTCACTATCTCGGGATCGGGCGCAGCACACTCTATGTGCTTATCGGCAAAGGCGAGATCGAAGTTATCAAAATGGGAGCCGCCACTCTCGTCCTCACATCCAGCCTACGTTCGCTGGTGGAACGGCTGCGAAGTCCCGAAGCACAGCAGGTAAGTGGTGCATTATGATGACCGCGCACCCTGACCTCCTGAGAGCGGTCGTGCTTGCTGCCATCGTCAGCACGCCGGATCACTCCAAACGCCAGCTCGTCTCGAAAATGCAGGGGCGGCGTGAGAAGGCGGAGAATGCTTTAGCTGCCAAAATCGTGATCGCACTTTCGCAGCGCTCTTAGTTTCTTCGCGGACGGCGGCTTCGCGCCCTAATATCGGACATTCCGGCAATCGGTTGAAAATTCCAAAAGTCGAGATTGGTTAGGTGAGGTGCTTGTTTCGGCAGGGTCTGCGCGAACCTGGCCAGGCCTGTGGTGCCGACAGGATCGAACTCTTACGCGCGCAGAGTTCACTGCTGCATTCGCGAAAAGCAAACGGGGGCCGTAGCCCCCGCCTTATTTGGTGCAGTCAAGCTGCTTGTTCACAACCAGACCTGCGATTTCTGAAGAAAAACCTATAGACCATCGTTCAGCTGGATGCAATTCTTTCTCGAGCACGTTGATTTGAGGGAAGTATTGGATGGCCACACGTCTTGGTCTGGATATCGGCACTAATTCGATCGGATGGTGCCTGTATGATGGCGATACGATCCGCGATATCGGCGTGCGCATCTTCTCCGATGGCCGTGATCCCAAGTCCGGGGCCAGCCTGGCTGTGGACCGGCGCGATGCGCGGGCCATGCGGCGGCGGCGTGACCGATATCTGGGACGGCGCTCGGCACTGGTCGATGTCCTGATCAAGCATGGACTGCTTCCTGCGGAGAAGCGGGCGGGCAATGCGTTGCACAGCGAGGATCCCTATGCGCTGCGTGTCGGCGCGCTCGATGAAAAGCTGGCCCCGCACCAGATCGGGCGGGCGCTGTTCCACCTCAACCAGCGGCGCGGGTTCAAATCGAACCGCAAGGCGGATCGTGTTTTGAAGGACAATGAGGATGGTAAGATCGCCAGTGGTACCAAGGCGCTGGATCAGACCATCGCAGAATCCGGTGCGCGCTCGCTGGGCGAGTACCTACATCGGCAGGATGTGAAACGCGTGAGGATGCGCCCCGAGGCCGATGGTTATTACTTCTACCCCGACCGCAGGCACTACGAATATGAGTTTGAGCAAATCTGGGCTGCGCAGGCACCACATCACCCTTCGCTGCTGACTAACGAGGCGAAAGACGGGATCCACCGCGTGATCTTCTTCCAGCGTCCGCTGAAGGCGCAAGTGGTGGGCAAATGCAGCTTTGCCGGATGGTATGGCATTCCCGAAGACGAAAGGCGCTTGCCTAAGGCGCATCCGCTGTTCCAGCAGCGCCGCCTCTATGAAGAGGTCAATCAGCTAGAGGTGGTCTCCGCCGGTGCGCCTTCGCGCAAGCTGACCCTGGACGAGCGCGACAAGCTGATCCTGAAATTGCAGGACAAGAAGAAGGTCACCTTCAAAACTCTGAGCGGGATCATGAAGCTGCAGGAAGGGGAGCGGTTCAACAAGGAGAGCGAAAACCGCAAGGATCTGATCGGCGACGAGGTCCGCGCCGAGTTGATGCACAAGGAACGCTTCGGCCCGGACTGGATGACATTTTCTACCGAAAAACAGTGGGCGATCATCGAGCGTTTGCTGAACGAAGAAGATACCAGAAAACTGCTCGCCTGGCTGCAATCGGAACACAGCGTCGACCGGGAAACGGCGGAGAATATCGCCAATGCCCGCCTGCCCGAGGGGCATGGCCGGTTCGGTATTACTGCCACCACGGCGCTTCTCGAACAGCTTAAGGCTGATGTCGTTACCTATGCGCAGGCGGCGGAAAACGCAGGTTATCACCACAGCGATCATCGCACAGGCGAGGCGCATGAAATGCTGCCCTATTACGGGGAGATCCTCGCCCGCGAAATTGCGCCTGGCAAGGAGGATTATGCCGACGAACTCGAACGCCAATGGGGCAAGATCACCAACCCCACCGTCCATATCGGGCTGAACCAGCTGCGCAAACTGGTAAACGCGATTGTTCGGCGATACGGACGTCCGGACTATATCTATGTCGAGCTGGCGCGTGAATTGAAGCTCAACGAAGAACAGAAGGCCGTGCATAACCGGCGCATTAAGCAGACCACCGATGCAGCGGCTGAGCGCAGCAAGAAGCTCGCGGAAATTGGACAGCGCGATACAGGCGGCAACCGGATGTTGCTGCGGATCTGGGAACAATTGAACCCTGCCAATCCGCTCGACCGCAGATGCCCCTATTGCGGCGAGATGATCTCCATCGAGATGCTGATGAACGGGTCAGCTGACATTGACCACATCATCCCCTATTCGCGCTGTCTTGACGATAGCGTGGCCAACAAGGTTGCTTCACACGGCCATTGCAACAAGCAGAAGGGGAACAAGACCCCGTGGGAACGGTGGGGCGAAACCGACCGCTGGCCGATCATTCAGGATCAGGTCGCACGTCTGCACAAATCGAAGCAGTGGCGTTTTGGCCCCGACGCGATGGAACGCGTGGAACGTGATGGCGGTTTTATCGCCCGGCAACTGACCGATACGCAATATCTCTCACGCATTGCTGGGAAGTATCTCGCCAGCCTCTATACGCCGGACGAAGGGCGCCGGGTCTACGCCGTCACCGGGCGGATGACCGCCATGCTGCGTCGCTTGTGGAGCCTCAACGATATTCTGCCGGACCATAACTGGGTGGAGAATGAGCATTCCAATGCGCCCAAGAACCGGCTCGATCATCGTCACCATGCGATTGACGCGGCGGTTGTGGGGGCGACCGATGCGGGCATGATCCAGAGGATTGCCAATGCTGCAGGGCGCGCGGAGGACCAACATCTGGACCGTCAGTTTGTCGATTTGCCAAAGCCGTGGGAGGGGTTCCGCGAGGATCTGCGCGAAAAACTCTGCGCCACCACCGTCAGTTTCAAACCCGATCACGGGCGCAAAGGTAAACCCGATAAGGATCGCGACATCACCTCGGGCCGGTTGCACAATGACACCGCCTATGGCCTGACCGGGCGCACCAATGCCAAGGGCGTGCCGATCGTCGTCACGCGCAAACCGCTCCTGAGCCTCAAGCCCGCCGACCTGACCGACCCGGAGCGGATGCCCGATCACGATTTGCAGGGAGCCCTGTTCAAGGCAACGCGCGGCACCAGCGGCAAGCAATTCGAGAGGGCTTTGCGCGAATTCGCCAAGCTCGATGGCTCCTTCAAAGGCATTCGTCGCGTCCGCCTGACCGAACCGCTCAACGTCATCCCGATCCGTGACAAGGATGGGCGCGCCTACAAGGCAGTGAAGGGCGATGCTAATGCCCGCTTTGATGTCTGGCGCCTGCCGGATGGCAAATGGGTGACAAGGTGGAAGGATCGCGAAGGCAACGAACAATCCAGCATCATTTCGATGTTCGATGCGCACCAGCGGGATTTTGCCGAGGCGCGCCCGCATCCGGCGGCGAAGAAGGTGCTCAGTCTGCGGCAAAATGATTTGATTGCCGTGGAGCGCGATGGCGGTGCGCGGGAGATCATGCGGGTGGTGAAGTTTGCCTCGCGAGGAGAGATTACCTTCGCCGCCCATAATGAAGCAGGGGCATTGAAGGCGCGCCATGAAGTTGGTGATGACCCGTTCCGTTATTTCACCTCATCAGCATCTGGCCTGAAGTCAGCAAGCGCACGGCAAGTCCGTATCGACGAACTCGGTCATATTCATGATCCCGGTCCGCGTGATTGATGGGGCGATAGAGTTAACCTCGCCCCTACCTTGACCGGTTAGAAGTTTCCTGAAGGAAAAACAGGGGCTTACATCGCTGACGGACCGGATCGTCGACAATTCAACCGACAATGTGCATTTGTCTGCTCATCGCGGCTTGCTGCTCGTCACTCTGGATGATGGCGAGACGGGACGCGTGGGACTAGACGATATCGCCGCCGTCATCGTCCATGGCCACGGCGTAACCTGGACCGCCAATCTGGTCGTCAAGCTGGCGGAGCGCTGCACAATAATGGTGCTGTGCGCCGCCAATCACGCACCAGTCGCCATGATGGTTCCGGTCGAGGGACACCACGCTCAGAATGCCCATTTCGTGCGCAATGGGATGCAGGCCTTCCATTTCGCAAACGAGCCTGGCAAGCTGTCGTGCAGACGAAGATCCGCAATCAGGGAAGACTGCTCGCCGCACTTGGCCGGGAGGAAGGACAGGCACTCCTCTTGATGGCCGAACGGGTAAAGTCGGGGGACACCGCCAATGCGGAGGCTCGGGCTGCACGTCGACCGGCAATATGAGAACATCATCCGCTTTAACGGCCAGTCACGCCGCCGCCAACGCAAAAATCCCGGCCAGCTTGCGCTGTTCTGACGTTCCGGCAGGAGAGTTTTGCTATACCCGATGCCTCTCAAATGCGTTTTTGTTCAACGGTTTGAGAGTACATCGAGGATAGCAGTTCAGAAATCGCGGTCCAGCTGCAACGACAGATCTGCGGGATGCAGTCCTTCGTCCAGGATAGCAGTTCAGAAATCGCGGTCCAGCTGCAACGCAACGCATCGGCTTGCGGTGCTAGTGTGAAGGATAGCAGTTCAGAAATCGCGGTCCAGTTGCAACATCGAACAGAGCGGGTTGGCTGGTGAGAGCAGGATAGCAGTTCAGAAATCGCGGTCCAGCTGCAACTCGGCGCGTTCGATCTTGGAGGGGGCCATTAGGATAGCAGTTCAGAAATCGCGGTCCAGCTGCAACTTTCGGCTGTGTGGTCGGGGGTGGCGGGGCAGGATAGCAGTTCAGAAATCGCGGTCCAGCCGCAACTCATCCAGTGTTGCTTTTGCGGGTCCGTGCAGGATAGCAGTTCAGAAGTCGCGGTCCAGCTGCAACGGCCATACTGTTGCGTCAACGCATCGGCTGGAGACATCTGCGAGCCACAGCATGAATGCCGGCTATGCATACGTATTGGCTAGGACGAGACAGTCAGCTTTCGCCCCAGTTTTTGTCATTCGGAACGGCGCTAATCGCTTGTTTGATGTTGGCTGCCCTTGACGGCGACCTGCTCTATCAATTGTGCGGACCGGGCCTGTAGTCCCGGCCCATTCATTTGAGGATTGGGAGCAGTTGGAAGTTGAGCGGGAATTTATGGAGGACGCGATCTCTCCCGCGCTTCGCGCTCCTAAGGGCGCGGCGTCTTTGAGCTAACCCGCAGGCACTCTTGCCTCTCTCTTTACCGAAAGCTCGCTGGCGCGCTGGTCGCGCGCGCAGCGCATCCGGCTACTTCGCGCCGTCGCAAGGGTGCCGTTGTTTGTGCGGATCGCTGGCGCGATCCTTGCGCGGGAACACCAACGGCTTCGCCCTCTCGTTCCCGAAACCGCAAATAAACGCCCCCGGGTGGCGGGCTGACGCCCGCTGGCCCGCGCCAGGGCATCGATTTGCGGTGTTCCCTCCCCCTCCCATCCTCGCCGGAAGGCAGGCGGCATGGCTTAGCCATGCACGCCAGCTGGATACCTTTGTCAGCGACAGTCCACCTTCTGCGATGCCAAAGGGCTATGTCTCTAGATCATCGCCTCGATCTTTGCGCACCAGGCATCAAGTGCAGCCCGTTTTTCATTGTCGTATTTGTAGCGGTTGTAGATGCCTGCAACCCCTGCCCTCGTCCCACTTATGTGGTTGAGGACAGATTCAGTGACCTCGACAGGAATCCCGAGCGACTGGAGATTGGTCGCACCAGTCCTGCGGATGTCATGCAGTCGCCAGTTAGGCAGGTTTACGTTCTCGGGATCGCCACCCAACTCAATCTGACAGGCTTGAAGATACTCAAGCATGTCTTCTGTGAGCGCTTTTTTGCCTTTGAAGAAACCTGAGACGGGAGTTGTCCCAGTCGTCGTAAACACCAGCCCACTGGGTTTTGGTGAGAGCCGGTTGAGTTCCTTCATGGCGAGCTTGGAAAGAGGAATGATGTGCTCTTCGTCATTCTTAGCTCGAGCCGCAGGCAGAACCCACCGGCACGCGTCTATATCGATCTCAGACCAATCCATTTCAGCAACTTCCTGACGACGCTGCATCGTGAGGATCAGCATCCTGACGAATGCACCCCATGGCCAACCGGCCTTTTCGCTGGCTTTCCATAGAGCCACCATTTCCTTGTCATCAAGAACCCGGCGACGAGCCGGAACAGCCTTGGGCGCCTTCATTCCGGCAAGCGGGGACACTTCGATATCCTCGCGATCAGTTGCCCAATTAAACAGCTTGCGCAGAACCGAGTGAATATCCTTTCGCCGAGCGGGTCTATCGGAATACTCATCCATGACCTTCACAATGTCGGCACGCGATATTTCGTTAACCGCCATGTTGGCCCAGCGAGGGATTGCTACGTTCTGCAAGGTTTGTTGCGCAGCCTTCCACGTCCCCTTCCAATTCTCTTTAAGGTAAAGCTCTACGAACTTCTCGCTGTACGCTTTGAAATTGAGCGCTTCCTTTTTTCGCTTGGCTTCGCGTTTCGCTTCAACTGGATCGATACCCTGATAGACCTGGATGAGAAGACGCTTCACCTCTTCTCTTGCCGTGGCTGGTGTCCAGGGGCTGCCGACTGGGCCGATAGTTTTGCGCCGTGCCGGTCCTCCGTCGACTCGATACTGGAATACGAAGGATTGAGCACCACTCGGTGTAGTGCGTAGCCCGAACCCCTTTAATATCGTATCCCAGATATAAATGTCGCCTTTGGGGTTCGGCTTTACGGATCGCACGGAGCGGACCGTGATAGACTGATTCGCCATTGTGAGACGCTCTCCCACGTAATCGCCACGTAATCAGATGTAATAAAGTCGTGGCGTAGGTTAGACTAATCCGCGATTTAAATTCCTCAATCGTTTCAAGACTTTGAGCGTAGTTTGGCGAGCAAACAGAAAGAAACGAAAAGGGTACAAGACGCCGCTCTTAATCAGCGGGTGCTAGGTTCGAGCCCTAGTGCGTCCACCACCCCCCCTTCAGTGCATTTCTCATCGCCCGAGAGTATTGTCGCATCACATTCAATGTGACCGAGATGCTGGACATCACATCGAAATGTGATACCAGTCATCGCATGAACACGATCGAAAAAGTTCGTACGCTGGTATCGCAGGGCCTGATGACCCGCGCCGGTCTCGCCCGGGCCGCCGGCCTCCACGCCAACACGCTACGCGATTGCGGCGACGATAGCTGGAACCCAACCACAGAAACGCTTGCCAAGCTCGAAGCCTTTCTGGAAGCCAATGACGAGACACCGGTGATCGTCGGTGCCGAGGAAATCATCAACGAAGCCCGCAACGGCAGGATGTACATCCTCGTGGACGATGAGGATCGCGAGAACGAAGGCGATCTCATCATTCCGGCCCAGATGGCCACGCCCAGCGCCATCAATTTCATGGCCACCCACGGGCGCGGACTGATCTGTCTGTCATTGGACCGCAAACGGGTGGAAGCGCTCGGCTTGCAGCCGATGAGCCGCGACAATCGCGAAAGCATGCAGACCGCTTTCACGACCTCGATCGAGGCAAAGGAAGGCGTCACCACCGGTATCAGTGCTGCCGACCGGGCGCGCACGGTTACCGTTGCGATCGATTCCAGCAAGGGCCCGGACGATATCGTCACCCCGGGCCACGTATTCCCGCTCGCTGCCCGCGATGGCGGCGTGCTTGTCCGCGCAGGACACACCGAAGCCGCAGTCGACATCTCTCGCCTCGCCGGCCTCAATCCATCGGGCGTGATCTGCGAGATCATGAACGAAGACGGGACCATGGCCCGCCTCGACGATCTGATCAGCTTCGCGCGAAAGCATGATATGAAGATCGGCACCATCCGCGATCTCATCGAATATCGGATGCGGCACGATCACCTCGTCGAGCGTATATCTGAAAGCCAGTTTCAATCCGACTATGGCGGCGACTGGAAGCTCATGACCTATCGCAACACCATCGACGGAAGCGAGAGTTACGTGCTGCAGAAAGGCCAGGTCGTCGAAGGTGAGCCAACTTTGGCCCGCGTGCATCCCATTTCGATTTTCGATGATTTGCTGGGCAAGCCCGGGCCGCGCAAACGTACTCTTCAGCGCGCGATGCAGGTTGTCGGCGACCATGGTTCTGGCGTCATCGTCCTGCTGACAGGCCGGCGCGCAGATTGGGGCGATCAGGGGCGCGACGAACAGCGCAATGTCGGTATCGGCTCACAAATACTTGCGGATCTGGGTATCGAACAAATGATTCTGCTCAGCAACTCGCAACCGAACGTCGTGGCGATCGAAGGCTATGGCCTCGATATCGTCGATCACATGCCAATCCCGGAGTAACATTTATGGCCCGTTTCCTGATCGTCGAAGCCCGTTTCTACGACCACCTCAACGATATGCTCATTTCCGGCGCGCGGTCGGCAATCGAAGCCGCGGGACACGCGTGTGAAGTGCTGACCGTTCCCGGCGCGCTCGAAGTGCCGGGCGCAATCGCACTAGCTTCGGAGAGCGGCCACTACGATGGCTATGTCGGGATTGGCGTGGTCATTCGTGGTGAAACCTATCATTTTGAAATCGTCGCAGGCGAAAGCGCGCGAGGGATCATGGCTTTGACGATGGACGGTATGGCCATCGGCAACGGGATCCTCACAGTCGAGAATGAAGAACAGGCGCTGGTCCGCGCCGATCCGCAACAAAAGGACAAGGGCGGCGAAGCTGCCAAGGCGGCCTTGGCGCTTTACGATCTGCAAGGAAGGTTCGCGGCCTAAGCGGCGCCGTCGAGAAATTGATCGAGGCCCAGAGGGGAAAAAGGGCCAATGATCAGCTGCTCGAACACCCCGATGCCCTCCGCCCCGTTGCTGGCAACGACGTGGACGGGCAATTGGACATGCAGGTTCTCAGGCGCAAGAGGATCGATAGCAGCGAGATCGATATCCTCCCGCTCGACCTTCAGTTTGCCGTGATAGAGGCCGTGTCCCCATTCTGGATGGGTATAGCCAAGGCCGCGCATCTGAAAGCGCCCTAGCGGTTCGAACGTGACCTGTTCAGGCGCTCCGCGTAGCGCCAGGGATAGCGTCCCTCCGGATGGCCAGCGCGTTCCGGAGCGAAGGCGCGTTCGCATGCCGCCGTGCCCCTCTTCTATTTCGGTTTCCAAAGCGCCCTCTCCTGCCCACGCAGCGCGGGTGTTCCACGCATTGCCGTGCTGATCATTATTCACGTGAAAGAACAGGCTGCCATTAGGAAAGTTGATCGGCGTCCATTGCCAAAAAAACGCCGGGCCCGGTGATCCGGGAATCGGCTGCGCATCGCGGGCACCGATGGGCCTCAAGCCCCAGCTGCGATCACGGGTGCCCATCGTGCCTGCGGCAAGGTCGCGCTTTGTCCCGTCCACCTCGATCCATCCGGTGTATCGACCGTTCTGGGTGAGACGCGTGTAATCCATGAAGGCGCGCGGACCGATACGGTGAGTGAACCGTGGCTCCTCGATGGGGAAGGCGCGGCCAGTAAAGGTAATGTCTGCGGAAATTCCATCGAAGGGCTCGAGCCGGATGCGCAGCATGTGCAACGGCTCTATGATTTCGATGGAAATCGGGCCAGCCGCCATGACCATACGTTCCATGCTTAGCTCAGCGCTTGCATGGACGCAGTGTTGAATTCCTTCGTACACCACGTTGAAATGCGCATCGATCACATCGAGATGCGGATATACACCGAGCGCGATCGCAAAAAAGCCGGTGCCATCCGGCGCGTAGCCGTTGAAAAAATACCGATCATAGAAATTCCGATCCGTCCCGGCATACGCGACGGGTTCGGGCATCTGGTGAATGGGGTAATCGTCACCGCGGCTTAGAACCATTACAACGCCTCCTTCAACGCAGCGATACTTTCGCGGGCAAGTGCCAGCGAACACGCGCCGCGCGCCATAGACAGAAAATTCGCGTCGCCGCGCGCGGTCCGTTCGACGAATGCTGCACTGAATACGGCTGTCGACACGCCGTGCAGGATGCCGAGCCGGTAATCCATTTCGATGTCGTCGTGGCTAAAAACGATTCCCCGCTGGTGCATTTCTGCGCGCCAGAGATCCAGCAAGTCCCTCTCGTGTTCCTGCCAAACAGCCTGCCCCAGCCCGCACCCCATGAGGTAACCCACGTCCGTCATCGGTCTGCCGGCAGTCACGGTCTGCCAGTCGAGGATAGCGATACGTTCTCGTCCACCCTTGATGTCGAAGAGCATGTTATCAAGACGGAAGTCGCCGTGAACCAGACATTGCGTAGGTGCGTCCCGTTCGAACCATTCCGTACTCGCATCTGCCAGATCGTCGCAGATCCTCATATATTCGGGTTCTAGGGCTTCGGCGTAACGATCGCGGAATACTGCCTGCGCCTGGGGATACATCACCCTCAACTTCGCACGAAGATCAGGTGGCGGCGCGACCCAGGATGCCTCGAGCAAATCCCGTCGGCCCCAGCTAGGCCCGTGAATTGCGGCTGCCTGGCTCATGGCAGCGCGAGCATCAGCTATGCTGCAACTGCTGATCTGGTCGCCCTGCCTTGCCGGGCCGACATCTTCGAACAACAGGAAGAAATCGCTGCCAGTCTCATCGACTTCGGCGAAGAATATCTGGGGGACACGGACTTCGAGTAGAGCCGCCGCAGATCGGTAAAATTCGACCTCCTTGCGATAAAGGCCCAGCATCGCGGCGGTATTTCTGCTGGCAGTGTCTGCAGCAGGAAACTTCCCCGCAAGCGTCCTCTCGGCCCCTTCGCTCGCGAAATGAAAGCGGACGCTGTCACCTACCTGACCCGTGCCGATGGGTTCCCAGCGGACGGCATCCACCGGCCTGCCCAGTACATTGCCAAGCCACTCGGCCGTCACCCCATCCGGATGTACCGGAAATCCTGCCACGCCCCTCTCCCACAACGAGCAATGGCGCAACGCTAGCGAGCGTTGAGCGTCCTGACAATTAATCAGAACATGCCCTTCTGCTCACGCNAATGGGAGTAGCTCTTCTGCCCTCAGATCCGGGTGGCCGCCAACAGCTAGCTGCCAATNCGGCCGAAACATTCACGCCCGGCGTAAAATGCGCTGTCGCCCAGTTCTTCCTCGATGCGGATCAACTGATTGTATTTCGCAAGCCGGTCAGAGCGTGCGAGCGAGCCGGTCTTGATCTGACCGCAGTTCGTCGCAACCGCCAGATCGGCGATCGTCGCGTCTTCGGTTTCACCCGACCGGTGCGACATGACAGCTGTATAACCGGCACGGTTTGCAATGCTGACTGCATCGAGCGTTTCCGAGAGCGTGCCGATCTGGTTGACCTTCACCAGCAGAGAATTCGCAAGGCCCTGATCGATCCCTTCGCGAAGGCGCTGGGGGTTCGTGACGAACAGATCGTCGCCGACCAGTTGCACGGTGTTGCCGATCCGGTCGGTCAAGGCCTTCCAGCCCTCGAAATCGTCTTCCGCCATACCGTCTTCTATCGAACGGATGGGATAATCGCGGCACAGCTTGTCGAGATATTCGGCCATCTCATGACCGTCGAGCGACAGGCTCTCGCCGGAAATTTCGTACTTGCCGTCCTTGAAGAACTCGGTCGACGCGCAGTCGAGCGCCAGTGCGATATCCTCACCTGGTTTGAACCCGGCCTGCTCGATAGACGCCATGATGAAGTCCAGTGCATCGCGCGTGCTGGCGAGATCCGGCGCGAAACCACCTTCGTCGCCGACGGCTGTCGCCAAGCCCTTTTCATGCAGCTTCTTCTTGAGGGTGTGGAACACCTCGGCGCCCCAGCGGACGGCCTCGGTCAGGCTGTCCGCACCGATCGGCATTACCATGAATTCCTGAATGTCGATCGGGTTGTCCGCGTGCTCGCCGCCATTGATGATGTTCATCATCGGCACGGGAAGAACATGTGCCGATACGCCGCCGATATAGCTATAGAGGGGAAGACCGCGGGCGTTCGCTGCAGCCTTCGCCACGGCCATGCTCGTGCCGAGGATCGCGTTCGCCCCGATGCGGCCCTTGTTCGGCGTTCCATCGAGGGCGATCATGGACAGATCGATGTCGCGCTGGTCTTCGGCATCGAATGCACCGACCAGCAAATCCCTGAGTTCGGTGTTCACGGCGCCGACGGCCTGGGTCACGCCCTTGCCGAGATAGCGATCCTTGTCCCCGTCACGCAGTTCGACCGCTTCGTGTGCGCCGGTGGACGCTCCGCTGGGAACAGCGGCGCGGCCGAAACTGCCGTCGTCCAGCAGCACATCGACTTCGACTGTTGGATTGCCCCTCGAATCGAGAATTTCGCGGGCATGGATGTCGATAATCGCGGTCATGGGTCAAAGCGCTCCGGGCAAAGGTGTTGTAATGGGCTATAACACCCCCAGATGGGGAGTCGGCAGCGCTCTATTCGCCGGAACATTGGCGCGCAAGTTGCGTTGCACCATCGAAGGCGAATTCGCCGGACGAATACGAATTGAGGGCAAGGACGAGTACTATGGCTGAAACCACACCAGACGGCATACCAACCAAGCGCAAAGCCTCTGCCGCGAAGAAACCAGCATCAAGCAAAACAACAACCGCCAGCAAGCCGCGCAAGACCGTGGCGAAGAAAGGCGTAGCCAAGGAGACTGCTCCCGTGACCAATACCGCCACCAACACCACCGCTTCGAGCAACCGCACCGAAGCCAAGTCGCGCTTCAACGCCGCACTGGAAGAAGCCAAGGCCGGCGCCGCAGCGCTCAAGGCCGAAGGCAAGGACCGTGCAGCAGCCTATCGCGACCAGGCCCGCCACAAGGGCGACGACTGGGTCAGCGAAGCCAAGGCTTATGGTGAAGACGCGAAGGTCAAGGGCCGCGAACTCGCTACCGAAGGAAAGGTGAAGGCTGGCGAGGGCCTGCGTTCGCTCAGCAAGCTCGTCAATGAAAACGCGCATCAGGTCGACGAACGGCTCGGCGCCAAATATGGCGATTATGCCCGCAGCGCGTCCAAATCGATCGACGGTTACGCCAGCAAGCTCGACGAAAAGAGCGTCGACGACCTGGTAGAAGATGGCCGCGAATTTGTTCGCAAGAGCCCCGGCAAGGCGCTGGGAATTGCAGCGGTCGTCGGCTTCATGCTTTCGCGCCTCTTCCGCGGCTCGCGCTAAGCGAGTGGCGTCGGGGGCAGAAATGCGGGACGATAATAACGAGCGGGCCGAGGGTTATCCCGGCCCGCTCGATTTACCTGACGGACACGGCGCTCCTGATCCGGATGAACCGGAGACGCGCCAGTTCTCACTGACGGACGATGTGCTGGCACTGTTCGAAGACGGCAAGACCTATGCCGAAGCCGAATTGCGCTTTCAGAAAAGCCGCGCGGGGTTTGTGGGCAATCGCGTCAAGAGCGCGCTGATCTACATCTTTGCCGCGTTCGGCATGTTTCATCTCGCCCTGATCGCGGCGACGGTTGGCCTTGTTCTGGCTCTCATACCCATTACCGGGCCGCTGGGTGCCACGCTGATCGTCACTATCAGTCTTGTCGTGATCGGCTTGATCATGCTGCGCCTTCTCAAAGGCCGGATCGACGATATCCGTGACGCTTTCGAAGGGGACGATGAATGACTTCTCGCCGAATGCGAATGCTGGAAGACAAGCATCTGCGCGATTCCGCGCGGGCGTTGATCGATGCCGATATCAAGACGCTCAAATCCAACTTCGCGCACAAGGGCTTGGGCGAACGCGCGCTCGACCGCGTGCGCGAAGGCGCGACGGACCTCTACGACGAAGCCCTCGATGTCGCTGAAGACAACAAGGGCGCGCTCGCCGCGCTGATCGCTGCCATAGTGGTCTGGTTCGCCCGTCACCCCATCCTGGAATTGTTCGGCATCGATACCGACGCCCACGATGAAGATGACGGATATTACCCCAGGTCGGAACATTAACCCTTCCAGGGCCGTTGGTCTGACGAACGCGAAATCCGGAGATTAATCATGGCCAAAGCAGCCAAGAACAATGTCACCCCCATCAGTGCCGACAGCAATCCGAGCGACGAACAAAAGCGCGAAGAGCTTCGCGCGCGCATCGATGCTGGCGAACAGCGCATCCAGGAACGCTCGCTTGCCGATCAGGCGCGCGATGCTGCCGACAGTGCGCTTGAATTCACCAAGCGCCACCCGTTCGCCGTCGTTGGCGGCGTGCTTGTCGCAGGTCTCGCCATCGGTGCGATGACGCGGCGCGGCCGCAATCTCGGCCGCCGCGGCGGTATGTTCGCCGGCCTGGCTGCCGATGCAGTCATGGCCTATGGTGCCCGCATGATGGACAGCGTGGCCAGCGGCGCACAATATGCAGGCGATCGCTTCGAAGATTTCGGCGATAATGCAGCCACTGCGGCTCGCGGTCTTCGCCGTGACACCTCCTACAAGCTGGACGTTGCAGGCGATGCGCTGCGCAGTTCGCGCCGCAAGGCAGGCCGCAAGGGCAGTCGCGCCTATCGTTCGCTACGCACGCGCCTGAAATACTGATCAACAGCGATCCTGCATCGCAGGATGACCGAGCGGCGCGACAGGCTTGCCTGTGGCGCCGCTTTCGCTATGTGGCGCAACCATCCTCCCTCCCCATCGAGAAAGTCAGAACATGGAAGAAAAAGAGAGCAAACAGGCGCTCTATCTGGTCATGGGCGGCCGGGTCACCGATCCCCGCAACGTAACCTTCAGCGATCCGGAAAGCATTCACGTTGCCGGCGTGTTCAGCAGCTATGAAAATGCCGTGGAAGCGTGGCGCTCGAATGCCCAGCGCACGGTCGACGATGCGGAAATGAAATACGTCATCGTCCACCTTCACAAACTGCTCGATCCGGAAGCCTGATCAGGCAGACAGGCCGTAATAATCAAATCCCGCAGCTCGCGAGTGGACGGGACGATTGCAGCCGAATATCGAGAGTTCACCATCGCCCATCTGCATCGGGCTTCCCCGATTTGCAGTTGGGCGACGGAAAATCTCGTCAGATGAATTCGATCTTGTCGATCAGGTAGAACTTGTCGCCGGAAGGTACGGTCACTTCGACCTCTTCTTCGAGCTGCTTGCCGATCAGCGCACGGCCGATCGGTGAATTGTAGCTGATCCGGCCCTTTGCGGCGTCGGCTTCTGTCTGGCCGACGATCTGGTACCGCACCGGCTTGTCGTTCTCGTCCAGCAGGGTCACGGTCGCTCCGAAGATAACCTTGTCGCCCGACAGCGTCGTCGGATCGATGATCTGCGCGCGGCTGATCTTGTCTTCAAGGTCGCCGATCATGGCCTCGACCTGGCCCTGGCGCTCCTTGGCAGCGTGGTACTCGGCGTTTTCCGACAGGTCGCCGTGCGCCCGAGCTTCCTCGATCGCGTCGACGATCAGTGGTCGTTCCGCCCGCAAGGCTTTGAGATCTGCCGTGAGCTTTTCATAACCCTCGGCCAGCATCGGCACTTTTTCCATAGGACCCCTTGCCCTTCCTGTTCATGCTCACCCTCGGGACAATTCAAACCCGGTCCGCCGATTTGCGGAACCCAGGCGGTTCGAATGTGTGGAGGAGCAGGCGTATTCTTCGTCAGCTATAATAGTCTTGCAATGAACGCACTTCAAGCTGGTCCGGCGAAACCTCTGCTATCGCCTGCGCAACGGCGAGCGAGGCAGCGGCCGTCGTATAGTATGGCAGCTTCTTTTCCAGCGCCGCCTCGCGGATGGATTTGCTGTCCAGCAACGACTGCCAGCCTTCGGTCGTGTTGAAGATCAACTGGACTTCGCCATCGATGATCGCATCCACGATGTGGGGGCGTCCCTCGGCCACCTTGTTGACCAGCTCGACCTTAAGCCCCTGGTCGGCGAGGTAGCGCTCGGTCCCGCCGGTTGCGATGACGCGGAAACCCTTGTCCAGCAAGGTCTGCACCGCCGGCACGATCAACGCCTTGTCGCTGTCCTTCACCGATACGAACAGCGTCCCCGACTGCGGCGGCTTCATTCCCGCCCCCAGCTGCGATTTAAGGAAAGCAGCCGCGAAACTGCGGTCGATCCCCATAACTTCGCCAGTAGATTTCATTTCCGGTGACAGTACCGGATCGGCACCGGGGAAACGTGCGAACGGGAATACCGCCTCTTTCACTGCCATGTGATTGGGGTTGAGGTCGAACGGCTCGAAACTGGTCAGTGGCTGGCCTGCCATGACCAGTGCCGCCACTTTAGCGATTGGACGACCGATGGCCTTGGCCACGAATGGCACGGTACGGCTGGCGCGCGGGTTCACCTCGATCAGATAGACCTCGCCCTCCTTTACCGCGAACTGCACGTTCATCAGACCGCGGACCTGCAACGCCCTGGCTAGGTCGATCGCCTGACGTTCCATTTCGGCGATGATGTCGCCGGAAAGGCTGTAGGGCGGCAGGGTGCAGGCGCTGTCGCCCGAATGCACGCCTGCTTCCTCGATATGCTGCATCACGCCCGCAATGCGGACCTCTTCGCCGTCCGACACCACGTCGACATCGCATTCGATGGCATCGCGCAGATACTGGTCGACCAGCACCGGGCTGTCGCCCGACACATTCACCGCAGTGTTGATGTAATCGTCGAGCTGGGCCTCGCTGTCGACGATTTCCATCGCCCTTCCCCCCAGCACGTAACTGGGGCGCAGCAGCACCGGATAGCCGATGCGCGCGGCCACGGCTGCCGCCTCGTCGCGACTCTTGGCGATGCCGTTCATCGGCTGCTTCAGCTTCAGATTGTTGACCAGNTTGGCAAAGCGCTCGCGGTCTTCGGCAAGATCGATCGCNTCCGGCGATGTNCCNAGGATCGGGATGCCTTCGCGTTCCAGCGCGGCGGCCAGTTTCANCGGGGTCTGACCGCCGAACTGGACGATCACGCCNACGACTTCACCCTTGGACATTTCGACGCGCATGATCTCCAGCACGTCTTCTTCGGTCAGCGGCTCAAAATAGAGCCGGTCGGACGTATCGTAATCGGTCGAAACCGTTTCCGGGTTGCAATTGACCATGATGGTCTCGAACCCGGCTTCTGCCAGCGCGAAACACGCGTGGACGCAGCAGTAATCGAATTCGATACCCTGCCCGATGCGGTTCGGCCCGCCGCCGAGGATGACGATCTTCTTGCGGTCGCTCGGATCGGCCTCGTCTTCGGCCTCGCCAAAACTCGGGGCTTCGTAGGTCGAATACATGTAGGGTGTGATCGCCTCGAATTCGGCAGCGCAGCTGTCGATCCGCTTGAACACCGGATAGACGCCCAGCTTGCGACGCAGCTTGCGAACTTCTTCCTCGCTCGTCGCGCCCGCCATGGCGCGCAGCGCGTCATGCAGCAGGCCGGAACGCTTCGCCTGCGTTTCGCCGAGCCCACCTGCGACGCCCACCGACCGTACGGCCAGCGTGGCAAGCCGCTTGTCGGAAAAGCCCATCGCCTTCANGCGGCGCATTTCGGCCGCATCATTGGGCAAGCCATTGTGGCCGATCATCTTCTCTTCATAGATGATTGCCTCGATCTGGCGCAGGAACCATGGATCGAAACCGGTGATCTTGGCGATCTCCTCGACCGTGAAATCCTCGCGGAAAGCCTGGGCGATCTTGAGAATGCGGTCCGGCGTCCGCTTGGAAAGCGATGCGATCACGATCTCGCGGCTCAGCCCTTCGAACTCGGTGATCCGGTTGAACCCGTCCAGCCCGGTTTCCAGACCACGCAGCGCCTTCTGCATGCTCTCGGCAAAGCACCGCCCGATCGCCATGACTTCGCCGACCGACTTCATCGCGGTCGACAGCTCGTTCTTCGAGCCCTTGAACTTTTCGAAGGCAAAGCGCGGAATCTTCGTCACGACGTAGTCGATCGTCGGCTCGAAGCTTGCCGGCGTTGCGCCGGTGATCTCGTTCTGGATCTCGTCCAGCGTGTAACCGACAGCCAGCTTCGCCGCGACGCGCGCGATCGGGAAGCCGGTGGCCTTCGAAGCGAGCGCCGAACTGCGCGATACGCGCGGGTTCATCTCGATCACGATCAGGCGGCCATCCTGCGGATTGACTGCGAACTGTACGTTCGAACCGCCTGTTTCCACGCCGATTTCGCGCAGCACTTCGATGCTGGCGGTGCGCATGATCTGGTATTCNTTGTCGGTCAGNGTCAGCGCCGGTGCGACAGTAATGGAATCGCCCGTATGCACGCCCATCGGATCGACATTCTCGATCGAACAGATGATGATGCAATTGTCCTTGCGGTCGCGCACCACCTCCATTTCGTACTCTTTCCAGCCGAGGAGCGATTCCTCGATCAGGACTTCGGTGGTGGGNGACGCATCCAGACCTTCGCGCACNATNCGGTCGAATTCGGCCTTGTTATAGGCGATGCCGCCGCCNGTCCCGCCAAGNGTGAAGCTNGGGCGGATGATGGCGGGCAGGCCGGTGGTTTCCAGCACNGCGAANGCCTCNTCGACCGTATTGGCNACGCCGCTGCGCGCGCTTTCCAGACCGATCTTGTCCATCGCCTCNCGGAAGCGCTGGCGGTTCTCGGCCTTGTCGATGGCATCGGCATTGGCGCCGATCATGGTGACGCCGAATTTCTCCANAACGCCCTGGTTCGCAAGGTCGAGAGCNCAATTCAGCGCCGTCTGCCCACCCATCGTCGGCAGCACCGCGTCGGGCCGCTCCTTCTCGATGATNTTCGCGACGATTTCCGGCGTGATCGGCTCGACATAGGTCGCGTCGGCCATTTCCGGATCGGTCATGATCGTCGCGGGATTGGAGTTCACCAGGATGACCCGGTAGCCCTCTTCCTTGAGCGCCTTGATCGCCTGCGTGCCCGAATAGTCGAACTCGCACGCTTGGCCGATAATAATGGGACCTGCGCCAATGACGAGGATCGAGGAGATGTCAGTGCGTTTGGGCATTAGATTTTGGCCATATCGTAAAAGGACACATGCGCAGTGGTTGCTCCTGCTGTTTCAGGAGCAGAACCGGGGACGACAGTTTCGTATCGCCGCCTCATCCCAGCATCCCCACGAACTTCTCGAACAGATAGAAACTGTCCTGCGGGCCGGGGCTGGCCTCGGGATGGTATTGGACGCCGAAGGCCTTCTTGCCCTTGATGCTGATCCCGCAATTGGTGCCATCGAACAGCGAGACATGGGTCTGCTCGACATTGTCCGGCAGGGTTTCACCATCGATGGCGAAACCGTGGTTCATGCTGGTGATCTCGACGAGGCCTTCGCTCTCGCCCCATTCGCTCCCGACCCGCTGGACGGGGTGGTTGGCGCCGCGATGGCCCTGGAACATCTTTGCTGTCTTCGCGCCTGCCGCAATGCCGAGCATTTGATGCCCCAAACAGATACCGAACAACGGTATATCGGCCTCGATCATACGTATGATTGACGGGACTGCGTACTGTCCGGTGGCTGCCGGATCGCCCGGCCCGTTCGACAGAAAAACGCCATCGGGTTCCAGCGCCATGATCTCGTCGAACGAGGTCTTTGCAGGCACGACGGTCACNTTGGCGCCCGCTTTCACGAGGTTTCTGAAGATGTTATCCTTCGCGCCGTANTCGATCGCGACCACGTGGGGCTTGTCGGCATTGCCTTCGCCATAGCCGAAACCAAGCTGCCAGTGCCCGCCGGTCCAGTTTTCGTGCCCTTCCCGCGTCACACCCGGAACAAGGTCGAGCCCTTCCAGCCCGCCCCATTCTTTCGCCTTCTTTTTCAAGGCTTTGAGGTCGAAATCTCCATGCGGATTATGCGCGATAACCGCATTCGGCGCCCCGCTCATCCGGATCCGCCGCGTCAATGCGCGCGTATCGACGCCGGAAAGCCCGATCTTTCCATGGGTTACGCACCATTCCACAAACTCGTTCTGCGCGCGGAAGCTCGAATGCGGCGTGATCTCCTGCCGCACCACCAACCCCACCGCGCCCAGCCCACGGCTCTCGTGATCTTCCTCATTCGCGCCAACATTGCCGATATGCGGGAAGGTGAAGGTCACGATCTGGCTGTCGTAGGAAGGATCGGTCATCACTTCCTGATACCCGGTCATCGCGGTGTTGAAGCAGACTTCGCCCACTGCGTGACCGCTGGCGCCGAAGCCCTTGCCCCAGATTACGGTGCCGTCGCCAAGGACGAGGACTCCGGTCGCGCCTTTGGGTTGCGCGTGCGAAGATGCGGACAGGGCCATGGGCGCTCCGGGTAAAAAGGTTTCCAGCGATGTGTGCTAAGTCCCAGCCGCTAGGGACCGGGACGATTCCCGTCAAGCGGAACACTTGGCATATCGGTGCACTGTTCTAAATGAGTGGCCGAAACCACCTCCAAACACCGGGAATTCCCATGCTGCGCGAAAATATCCAGGCCGAAACCGTCACCGCCATGAAGGCAAAGGACAAGGATCGCACCGCTGCGCTCCGCCTGATCGGGGCAAAGATCAAGGATCGCGATATCGAATTGCGTACGGCCGACAAGAANCCCGAGGATGACGAACTNGTCACCGACGTNCTGCTGAAAATGGCCAAGCANCGTCGCGAATCGATCGAGATGTATGAGGACGGAGGACGGCAGGAGCTNGCCGACAAGGAGAAAAGCGAACTCGCAGTGATCGANGAGTTTCTCCCCANGCAGATGAGCGAGGAAGAAACCCGCGCTGCTATCGCCGAGATCAAAACCGATCTTTCGGCCGAAGGCATGAAAGATATGGGCCGGGTTATGGCAGAACTCAAAAGCCGTCACGGCGCAACGCTGGACATGAGCAAGGCAAGCAGTCTGGTGAAGGAAGCACTTTCATGAAGAACGCCCTCGCCCTCCTATCGATTGGCATGCTGGCAGCCTGCGGGTCTTCTGAACCAGAGCCCGCGCCTACCCCCACNCCAACCGTTGCCGCACCGCGCACCCTCGTCGGAGCCGATCTNGANCTGTCGACNCTCGGNGCGAAAATCGTCGGCCCGCAAGGCCCNGAGGTTCGCACCGTGCTTAGCGCAGGTAATCGCGAGATCGGTCGCCTNGTCAGCTATGTTGCGTGCCCCGCCGATACGGCTGAATGCAAACCAGGCGAAATGCCTGAGGGGACNGTGTACACATACGTGCACNGCGTGACCCTNGCCGATGCAGACGATGGGACGCAGATGGCCGAAACGGACGGTCCTGAGGTGGTGGAAAGCGCTCCGACCTTGTTCCGCACGATCCGCAAAGTTTCAGGGTTCAACCAATCGGTCGGTTATTCCACTGCGGAAGCGGAAGCGACGCTTGGCGATCCTGACGCCATCTCGATTACCAACGATAGCGGCAGCCTGATCTGGCGAGTATCGCGCGGTTCAGGTTGGAAACCGGGCGGCACAATGACGTTCTGGTGGCAGTCCACTGCGCCACCTCAAGGCCCCGCCGAAGCGTATCTCCTTGAGGTCGATGGCAATCAGGCCATTGCTACCGGCCCCTTCCCGGCAGAAGAAAAGCCTGTGGAGGGCGCCCGCCCGCGCTAGCGGTCTGGGCGGGGCGCGGGTAAGGTCGGAGACCTCATGGCCCTGTCTCCCCAATGGCTTGACGAATTGCGCATGCGGACCACGCTGTCCGCAGTGATCGGNCGNACCCTTCGGCTGACCAAGGCTGGGCGTGAGTTNAAGGCGTGCTGNCCGTTCCACAACGAGAAAACGCCCAGCTTCTACGTCAATGACGAGAAGGGCTTCTACCACTGCTTTGGCTGCGAGGCGCATGGCGATGCCATTCGCTGGATGACCGATCAGAGGGGCATGCCCTTCATGGACGCAGTGAAAGAGCTGGCGGCCGAAGCGGGGATGGAAGTCCCCGCCCCCGACCCCCGAGCAGCCCAGCAAGCGGAGAAGCGCGCCAGCCTCCACGATGTGACCGGCGCCGCTCAAGAATGGTTTGAAGACAAGTTGCGCGGTAGCGACGGGATGCAGGCGCGCAGCTATCTTGGACGCCGAGGATTTACAGATGCCATCATCCGGGAGTTCGGTTTCGGTTACGCTCCGGAAGATCGGCAGGCCCTAAAGCGTGCTCTCGCCCGGTTCGACGAGCCTATGCTCATAGAGGCCGGAATGCGGATCACCGTCGAGGGCAAGGAACCTTACGACCGGTTTCGCGGTCGTTTGATGCTGCCGATTCATGATACGCGTGGACGAGTGATTGCCTTCGGGGGACGCATTCTCGACAGCGAAGCCAATCCGAATGCTCCGAAATATCTGAACAGTCCCGACACGCCGCTCTTCGACAAGGGTCGCACGCTCTACAACCTTCACCGCGCAGCGCCTGCCGCACGCCAAAGCGGCCGCCTGATCGTAGTCGAGGGTTATATGGATGCGATTGCGTTAGCCAATGCAGGAATTCAGGAGGCGGTTGCCCCGCTGGGCACCGCACTGACCGAGAACCAGATCGANCTGCTCTGGCGACAGGTGGAGCAGCCGATNCTGTGTTTCGANGGGGATAATGCCGGACAACGCGCCGCCATGCGAGCAGTGGCACGGGCTCTTCCCATGCTNCGCCCCGCCCACTCCCTGTCCATCGTTCGCATGCCGTCCGGTTTGGATCCCGACGATCTGATACGGGAGAAAGGCGTCACGGCGCTCGAGGAGCTTCTGGGTCAGCCTTCCAGTCTGCTCGATACCCTCTGGGACTTCGAAAAAGCCGCTTCGCCGCTCAATTCACCGGAAGACAAGGCGGGCTTCAAGGCGCGCCTCCTTGAGCACGTTGAGAACATCCAGCACCCCGACATTCGTGCACTCTACAAGCGCGAACTGCTCGAACGCTTCTCTACATTTGCCTTCCCACCTCGCCCGCAGCGCGAATTTCGTCCACGCAGCGACTGGAAGAAGGGGCAGTTCAAACAGCCNGCGCCAACGCTTTCGCCGAATGCCCGCGATCGCCTTACCCGCGCGATGACCGGAGGTGCCCGCGATGCCTTGACCCGGGCCGTGATTGCCGGCCTGGTGAAGTTCCCGGATCAGATACTGCGACACGAGGANGCCTTGTCCGATCTGGCCAGACGTGATCAAAATGTCGGTCCCGCGCTCGATTCATTGGTAGAAGCCGCCGAAACGCTTGATTTGTCCGCACGATCGACCATATCGCTGGAACGAGGCCTTCCCGCCCCACCGGAAAAAACATCATTCGCCTTCCTTCATGAAGGCACCGACCCGGTTGATGCGCGCGAGGATCTGGCCGAGGCCGTGTCTTTGCTGGTCGAAAGACCTGCGCTTGAGGCTGCGCTTTCCGCAGCCACTGCGCGTTTCGAACGTGACCCGGAAGGCTCCATCGCCGAACAGGCCCGATTGCGTGAGCGATTACTGGCCCTTAACGAGCGGTTGAAGCGTTTCGGTCGCAAGAAGGCAGCTGCAGACGGCGAATCGGATTCATGATCCCCGCGGTTACGCGACCCGCGGGCAAGAGAAGACTGGACTGAATTACCTTATGGCCACCAAGTCGAAGACCAAGGACGATGGCGATGCTCCCCTGATCGACCTCAATGAGGCATCGGTGAAGAAGCTCATCGCGAAGGCGAAGAAGAAGGGCTACGTCACTTATGACGAGCTCAACGACGCTTTGCCGCAGGGTGAGATGAGCTCCGATCAGATCGAAGACATCCAGTCCGCTCTGTCAGACATGGGTGTGCAGATCGTCGAAAGCGACGAAGATGCCGAGGCTGCCGCTGAAGAAGCGGACGAGGTCGAGGAAATCACGACCGACACCAAAAAGGACAGCAAGGCTACGGCCAAGCCTGCTGCCAAAAAAACCGCAACCGGAGAACGCACGGACGATCCGGTGCGCATGTATCTGCGCGAAATGGGTGCGGTCGAACTGCTCAGCCGCGAAGGTGAAATCGCCATCGCCAAGCGGATCGAAGCCGGACGCGACATGATGATCATGGGCTTGTGCCAGTCTCCGATCACCTTCCACGCAATCATCCAATGGTCGGAAGCCCTGAATGCCGAGGAAATGCAGCTACGCGAGATTCTCGATCTCGATGCCATGCTGTCGAAGGAACCCCCGGCCGACAAGCTGAACGACGACGCCGAAGACGATGACGATGACGGTGAAATCTCCGAAGAGACCGCCGGTCCGACCATCCGTGATGATGACGAGGATGAGGACGACGATTCCAATTCCGACGACGAAGATGGCGAAGAAGGTTCGTCCAAGAGCGACGATGACGAGGAAGAGGACAACACCATGTCGCTTGCTCAGATGGAAGCCGCGCTCAAGCCGGACGCCATCGAGCGCTTTGCTCGGATCACCGATCTGTTCGGAAAGTTCGAGAAGCTCCAGAAGGAACGCGTCGACGTGATGGCCCGCGGCGAGGCGTTCACGCCTGCCAAGGAAAAAAAATACGAGGCGCTTTCCGAGCAGCTTACGGCTGAAGTCGAGAGCGTTCAGTTCCACGCGACCAAGATCGAATTTCTGGTCGATAATCTTTACGCCTTCAATCGCCGCCTGACCGCNTTGGGTGGNCAGATGCTTCGNCTTGCCGAACGCCACAAAGTGAAGCGTATCGATTTTCTCGATGCCTACATCGGCAATGAACTGGACGATAACTGGCTCACCGATCGCGCTAAGAAGGACAAGAAATGGGCAGCCTTCGCCGAGAAGGAAGCCGATGCGGTCGAGCGGATCCGCGCCGAGATTTCCGACATTGCCGGCCAGACTGGCATGGCACTCGACGAATTCCGCCGGATCGTTAACATGGTCCAGAAAGGCGAGCGCGAGGCGCGTATCGCCAAGAAAGAAATGGTTGAGGCGAACCTGCGCCTCGTGATCTCGATTGCCAAGAAATACACTAATCGCGGTCTGCAATTCCTCGACCTTATCCAGGAAGGCAACATCGGCCTGATGAAGGCGGTCGACAAGTTCGAATACCGCCGNGGATACAAGTTCAGCACCTATGCNACCTGGTGGATTCGNCAGGCAATCACGCGNTCGATTGCCGATCAGGCGCGGACCATCCGTATCCCGGTCCACATGATCGAGACGATCAACAAGCTGGTCCGNTGCAGCCGNCAGTTCCTNCANGATCAGGGACGCGAGCCGACACCTGAAGAGATGGCCGAGAAGCTTTCCATGCCACTTGAAAAGGTGCGCAAGGTCATGAAGATCGCGAAAGAGCCGATCAGTCTCGAGACACCGATCGGTGACGAGGAAGATTCGCATCTCGGCGATTTCATCGAGGACAAAAACGCGATTATTCCGGTCGATGCGGCGATCCAGGCGAACCTCAAGGAAACGGTCACCCGCGTTCTTGCCAGCCTTACGCCGCGTGAAGAGCGCGTCCTGCGCATGCGCTTCGGGATCGGTATGAATACGGACCACACGCTCGAGGAAGTGGGCCAGCAATTCTCTGTTACGCGTGAACGTATTCGTCAGATCGAAGCCAAGGCGCTCCGCAAGCTCAAGCATCCCAGCCGGAGCAGAAAGATGCGGTCTTTCCTCGACCAGTAATACATATCCGCGTCAGGCAGCGGAGTGACCGAAATGTCACACGGCGAAATCCGCTGCCTGTCCCCCGGAACGGACTTTCTTTCCAAGCTTTTCCTTACTCAGTTGGATAGGTGAGCCAAATCCAGGTTCCCGATCCAGTTAGAAAAGCTGGTATTCCGGGGCACGCATGAATTTAGATTTCGAGAGTGTGCTTGCGCGCTCTCCCAACCCTTATGTTATTCTCGATGCATCTCTGGTCATTCAGTGGGCAAATGCAGCCTATCTGAGCGCCACGGAAAGCCGATGGGACGAGATCAAGCAGCGCGGAATTTTTGAAGCCTTCCCGAGCGAAGGTGAAAGTTATCGCCAGTTGAAGTCGTCTTTCGATCGAGTCCTCGAGACCGGCGAAGCTGACGAAATCGCTCGAATCCCTTATAATATTCCAAACGCCCAAGGCGGCTTTGACACCCATATATGGAGCGCCACTCACACGCCTTTTCTCGATGAGAATGGCGATGTCGAATATATTCTCCAGCATACGGTTCGCATCACGGGATTGGAGCAATCGGGCTCGGAGCGCGACGCTGCCAGCGTCGCCCGGCGCGCCGAAGCGGTGGAGGAACGTTATCGGGGGGCCAGCAAGGAACTGGATCGATTCCGTTCCCTGCTCGAACAAGCACCCGGGTTCGTAGCGGTGCTGAGTGGACGAGATCATCGATTTGTAATGGCGAATGCTGCGTATCGTCAGCTTGTCGGTCAGCGCAAGCTGGTTGGCAGAACGGTGCCGGAAGCGCTGCCGGAAGTTATCGATCAGGGGTTCATCCAGTTGCTCGACGACGTGCTCGACAAGAACGAGCCATACTTTGGCAAGAAAGAAAGGATCCTCCTGAATTCGGGCGAGGACGGAGAACTTGAGGCCCGGTTTCTCGAGTTCATCTACCAACCGATCCACGGTGGAGACGACTTCGAAGGCATTCTGGTTCAAGGCCATGATGTAACAGAAGAAGTGGCCTTTGAAGAACACCAGCGAATTTTGATCAATGAGCTCAACCACAGGGTCAAGAACACCCTTGCGGTCGTCCAAGGACTCGCAAAACAGTCCTTTCGCTCGGAGCCGGGTTCGACCGGAATAGACGCATTCTCCAATCGTCTCGCAGCTTTGGCGAGCGCGCATAATCTTCTGACCGAGCGAAGTTGGGAAGCTGCCGATCTGGAATCGATCGTCACAGGATCGCTGGCAGCCACCGCAGGCTCAGATTCGTCNCGATACTCNCTCANAGGACCGAAAGTTGTTCTGGCTCCTCAAACTGCGGTNACGCTTTCGATGGTAGTGCACGAACTATGCACGAANGCCNTNAAATACGGTGCGTTGAGCGAGCCAGCCGGCNNNGTCGAAATCACTTGGCGGACGCAACCTACTGAAACAGAGGGCACCTTGCTCATATTCGAATGGAGCGAACATGACGGACCGGTCGTAGTGGAGCCCCAAACCGGCGGTTTTGGATCACGACTGGTCAATCGAGGTCTTGGAAGCCCGGACAGTCGCACGACCTTGGAATATCGAGCCAGCGGCCTCTATTGCCGGATTGAGGGCAAAGTATGAGCTTGAACGGGAAACATATCCTGGTGCTCGAAGACGAGCCGATCATCGCATTCGCTCTGGAAGACATGCTGATCGAGGAAGGCGCCACGGTTTCTGTTTTCAGCTCGATCGAGCAGGCGCGCGAGGGTCGAGCGAACGAAACGTTCGATTACGCAATCCTCGATGTGAACCTGCATGGCTCAAAGAGTTATCCGCTGGCTCACGAGCTTAAGGCTGACGACATTCCTTTCGCATTTGCGACGGGATACGGAGATGCAGAGCACCCAAAGGAGCTTGCGAATTCCGTGACGATCACAAAGCCATATTCGATAGTCCAAATAAGAGCGGCAATCGAAAGCCTGGAAAGTGCCAGCGACCGATAAGTTTCCGGTTGCATGCCAAAGTCATCCCTACGCATCCGCTTGATCGAGAATGGGATCAAGGGGGTCGCGCGAATCGAAGGCAATGCCTATGTGCTCCCCCATGCGTATAGCCATTGCCTCCGACCACGCCGCAATCGACCTAAAGACAGAATTGCGCGAATGGTTGATCGAACAGGGCCACGAGGTGGCGGATCTCGGGCCAGACACCGCCGATAGCGTCGATTACCCTGACTACGGCTACAAGCTTGCTAATTTGCTCGCTGACGGCACTGCGGTACGCGGCGTGGCGCTTTGCGGCTCCGGAATTGGTATTTCCATGAGCGTCAATCGCAATCCATCGGTTCGCTGTGCGCTTGTCTCGGAACCGCTCTCGGCTGCACTTTCGCGCGAACACAATGACGCAAACTGTATTGCGATGGGCGCCCGCCTGACCGGAAGCGACATGGCAAAGGCTTGCCTTACTGCATTTCTCGAAACCGAATTCGCCGGCGGTCGCCACCAGCGCCGCGTCGACAAGCTTTCCAAACCGGAGATCTGATTTGGCTACCAAGCCCGCCAATACCGACCGCGACCCTATGGATCGTTTCTGGCACGACACCCTTGCCGAGGCAGATCCAGAAATTCATGNTGCAATCCGCAATGAACTGGCGCGTCAGCAGGACAAGATCGAGCTTATTGCGTCCGAAAACATCGCTTCGAGCGCCGTTCTAGAAGCAACCGGATCAGTATTCACGAACAAATATGCGGAAGGCTATCCCGGCAAGCGNTATTACGGCGGCTGCGATTATGCCGATGTAATCGAAACACTCGCCATCGAGCGCGCCAAGAAGCTGTTCGGCTGTGGTTTCGCCAATGTTCAGCCCAATTCAGGCAGCCAGATGAACCAGGCGGTATTTCTTGCGCTGCTACAGCCTGGCGATACGTTCATGGGGCTGGACCTCAATTCGGGCGGCCACCTNACCCATGGTTCTCCGGTCAACATGAGCGGCAANTGGTTCAATCCTGTCAGCTACGGTGTTCGGAAANACGATGAACTGATCGACATGGATGAGGTTATGGCGATTGCCAAAGCCAACAAGCCGAAGCTCATCATTGCAGGCGGAACGGCCTATTCCCGCGTCTGGGACTGGAAGGCTTTCCGCAAGGTGGCGGACGAGGTCGGCGCCTATCTCATGGTAGATATGAGCCACATTTCCGGACTGGTCGCTGGCGGCGCGCATCCCTCCCCCTTCCCCCATGCCCACGTCGTCACGACAACCACTCACAAGAGCTTGCGTGGTCCGCGCTCCGGCGTGATCCTTTGGGATGACGACGACCTGACCAAGCCATTCAACATGGCGGTCTTCCCCGGGATGCAGGGTGGGCCGCTGATGCATGTGGTTGCAGCGAAGGCCGTCGCGTTCGGCGAAGCTCTGCGTCCGGATTTCAAGGACTACGCCAAGCGCGTTGTTGAGAACGCCCGCGCCCTGGCCGAAGGAATCGAAGCCAACGGTCTGCGCGTCGTTTCCGGGGGTACGGACAATCACTCCATGCTCGTTGACCTAACGGCCATGGACGTGACCGGCAAATCTGCAGAAGCCGGCCTCGATCGAGCATGGTTGACCTGCAACAAGAACGGCATTCCATACGATACGCGGAGCCCTTTTGTTACGAGCGGCATCCGCCTCGGCACTCCGGCGGGCACGACGCGCGGATTTGGGCCCGACGAGTTCCGCCAGATTGGGGCTCTTATCTGTCAGGTAGTCGAAGGGCTCTCGCGCAATGGTCCGGAAGGCGACGGGCAGGTTGAAGAGCAGGTGCGTGGCAAGGTTGCCGAACTCTGCGCTGCCTTCCCCGTCTACCCCGGCCGCTAAGGAGACGAATGATGGATAACAAAGAACCGCAGCATCAAGACCACGATCTTGTTTCGGATGCCAGCGCAGAGATCAAGGGAATGGCGAAGCAGGGGCTGAACCATCCGTCGACCAAGCCAGTGCTGACCGGCGCGGCAGTCGGCGCGATCGCGGCCGGCATATTGCCGGTGGTGACCTGGCCCCTCGGTCTGGTCGCGGGCGCGGGCTTCATGCTCTACAAACGCCTCCGACCGTAAATGCGTTGTCCATTTTGTGCGCATGACGACAGCCAGGTAAAGGACAGTCGTCCGACCGAGGATTCGACCTCGATCCGGCGGCGTCGCCAGTGCTCCAGCTGCGGCGCGCGGTTTACCACTTTCGAACGCGTGCAATTACGCGAAGTGACGGTGGTCAAAAGCGGCGACCGTCGCCAGCCCTTCGACCGCAGCAAGCTAGAACAATCGATTTCGCTGGCCTGCCGCAAGCGCGATGTTCCGCAAGAACGGATCGACCAGCTCGTCAGCGGTATCCAGCGGCAGGTCGAAACTGCCGGTGAACCAGAAATNCCATCCAAACGTATNGGCGAGATGGTNATGGATGGACTGCGCGGACTGGACAGCGTCGCATANATNCGGTTCGCCTCGGTCTATCGCGATTTCAGCGAAGCCCGGGACTTTGAAGAATTCGCAAGCACCGTGCAGGAAGCGGCAGCCAATGAACGGGGCTGACGCCAGAAAACCGATCATCGTCCTCGTGCGCCCGCAACTCGGCGAGAATATCGGCAAGGCCGCGCGTGCCATGCTCAATTTCGGCCTCACGGAAATGCGCTTGGTCGAGCCGCGCGATGGCTGGCCAAACCCGTCGGCTGGTCCGTCTGCGTCGGGCGCGGACATCGTGCTGGAAGGTGCAAGGGTTTTTGGATCGACTGCCGATGCGGTGGCGGATTGCGCGCATGTCTACGCCACCACCGTTCGCAAACGGGGCGTTACGAAACCTGTCGTCACGCCCGAGCAAGCCAGTCAGGAAATTGCCGTCGCGCAAGGCCGCAGTGCAATCCTGTTCGGACCAGAGCGGTCCGGGCTGGAAACCGAGGATGTAGCGCTCGCGCGTGCTATCTTGACGGTGCCGATCAATCCGGAGTTCGGGTCGCTCAATCTCGCGCAGGCGGTGATCCTGTGTGCCTACGAATGGTCCAAGCATGAAACCCTGGTACAGCCGACCCAGGAAGAACTGTTGCCCCCTGCCCCACAGGAAGAGCTTGATGGCCTGATCGCACATTTGGAAAGCATGCTGGAGCCAAAAGGCTATTTTCGTCCGGAAGCCCGCGCCGAAGCTACCCGGCGCACATTACGCGGCGTGTTGACGAAGCCTGCCTGGAACCACCTCGAAATCCGCACCTTACGAGGTGTACTGTCGTCGCTTCAGCGCGAACCTAAGCCCTGATCCTGTCCCATTCCTCCATTTCGTAGGCAATGGAGGTTTCGACCAGATCGTCCCACATCCGCGCGAGCTCATCAGCCGGAAGCGCACGGTTTTCTGCATCAGCGCGGGCGTTCTCGATCACCTCGGCCTTACGCCCTTCGTCGCGAACGACATTGCGATCCGTCTTGATCCGNGCAGCAGCTCGCATGTAACCNAACCGGCGATCGAGCAGTTCCATCAGTTCGCGGTCNGTCGTGTCCACTCCAATTCGCACCTCGCGCATGTCGGTGCAATCTTCCGGCAGTTTGAAATCGTCCTTCATGGTGCTGCGCAGTGCCGCGCTTGAACCGACTTGTCGAGCGCCTATCTTGCTGCTTGACGCGCTGCACAATTTTGCTACGAGCGCGCCTTCACAAATTGGCTCTGCACCCCGGTGAAGCGGAAGCCGCGTCGACCTCGAGGTTGACGGTGTGATGCCGGGTTAAATGGCCGCCANTGGGGNGGTCCAGCAAATTGAAGGAACTATTTATGACGAAGCGCACAAGCGCCAAGTACAAACTCGACCGCCGGATGGGTGAAAACATCTGGGGTCGTCCGAATTCCCCGGTCAACAAGCGTTCGTACGGCCCNGGCCAGCATGGCCAGCGTCGCAAGAGCAANATGAGCGACTTCGGTCTGCAGCTTCGCGCCAAGCAGAAGCTCAAGGGCTACTACGGCGACGTAACGGAAAAGCAGTTCAAGCGCACCTACAAGGAAGCGTCGGCCATGAAGGGTGACACCGGTCAGAACCTGATCGGCCTGCTCGAACAGCGCCTCGACATGGTCGTTTACCGCGCCAAGTTCGCACCGACCATCTTCGCCGCCCGCCAGATCGTTAGCCACGGCCACATCTACCTCAACGGCGTGAAGACCAACATCGCTTCGGCGCGTGTGAAGGTTGGCGACGTGGTCAGCCTCGGCAGCAAAGCCAAGGAAATGGCTTTGGTCATCGAAGCACAGAGCCTGCCCGAGCGTGAAATTCCCGATTATGTCGCGCCCGATGGTAACGACAAGGTGACTTTCACTCGCGTACCGAAGCTTGATGAAGTGCCCTATCCGGTGACCATGGAACCGAACTTGGTCGTCGAGTTCTACTCGCGCTGATCCTTTGGTTCATCGATATACGGAAAGGGCGGCCTCAGGGCCGCCTTTTTTGTATCAATTCACCGCATTTTCAAAGCCTTGGCAGGAACGCGGAAGGTGATTGGCGGTTCAGTTTTTACTATGACTCAATACCGCTTCATCACGCCCAATCGTCGCGGCAAATGGTACGATAGCCTCAACGATGCGCAGGCGCGTGCGAATGTTATTGGTGCAGGCTTTCTGGACAGTGCCGGCACGTTCGTCCCGTATCGCGGGACGATACTGGAAATGCGCGAAAAAGAGCGGGTCTAGCTACTTACGTCCGGCCTGCAATCTGCAAGGACTTCCAGACCATTGCCGCAATTGCGATGCTGATAACCCCGCCCCAGAACCAGTAGGGAAGGAACAACGCTTCCGCGATGCGTCCCGTATCGGATAGGGCAACTTGTCCATCTACCGCTGCGCCTGGACTGAACAGATAATCGATGTCCTGGTAAACGCTGACCGCTCCTTGCACGCCAAGGAACTCGATAGCGATCCTCTGCCATTTCCTCGTCGCTCTGGATGCAATCGAGAATGCACCTGCTGCAAAGAGCGGCAGCACGATCCAGCCGGCAATAGATCGGACCCAAATCAGGGTGCTCGCGATCAACGCAATCGCGAGGCCGAACAACATCACCTTGGTTGCACGGGGTGAGCGCGAAGCAATGATCAAGACGCAGCCCGCGATACTCGGGCCGAGCAATCCGGAGGCCGCAACGATGGCCTGGGCGATACGCCCAAGGTCGCCGGAGCTTTCTGCAAATCCGGACCCGTTCGCAAAGATGACCAATCGCTCGAATTCAGCTCCAAGTGCAGCCGCCATGAGACCATGCGCCATCTCGTGCCACCAAGTAGATAGCAGCGTAAACGGCATGAGCGCCAACGTACCGACAGCCGTTTGCCACGCAACGATCGTCAAGACCGCAAAGGCGATGATATACGTCTGCTCGCGTTTAACGGCGGGACTACTCGCGCCATCAGCATACGGAAGCCCCCATTGAGCAGAGGTAGGGCGGGCTTGAGGAGGCGTGGCCATTTTTACAAATTAGGCCGGTCCCGCGTCAGCGCAAGTAATCCCGGCGGAAATCCTTGGCAAAGGTAGCAAATCTTCCCTCCCCAATCGCACCGCGCATTGCCTGCATCAACTGCTGGTAGAAAGCGATATTATGCTCGGTCATCAGCATTGCACCGAGAATTTCCTGTGATTTCACGAGGTGGTGGAGATAGGCGCGNGAGTAGGTGTTACACGTGTCGCAAGTNCAGCGATTATCCANAGGATCGGTNTCTTCCGCGAACCGCGCATTGCGAAGGTTCATCGGGCCGCTCCAGGTAAACGCTTGTCCATTTCGTCCGGATCGGCTTGGCAACACGCAGTCGAACATGTCGACACCGCGTTCAACCGCACCCACCAGGTCGTCCGGCTTACCCACGCCCATGAGATAACGAGGGCGATCCTGTGGNAGCTGCGNGGGGGCAAAGTCCAGTGTGGCGAACATGGCCTCCTGNCCCTCGCCCACGGCCAGACCGCCGATCGCATATCCATCGAACCCGATATCGGCCAGCTTATCGGCACTGATCTTGCGCAGATCTTCGTCGAGCGCGCCTTGCTGAATACCGAACAAGGCAGACCGTTCCGCATGTTCGCCGCCNGCGTTGAAGCCCTCTCGACTCCGCTTCGCCCAACGCATGCTCATTTCCATGCTNGCGGCAATTTCGTCGCGCGGACGGTCGGCGCGGGGGCATTCGTCAAAAGCCATCACGATGTCGCTGCCCAGAAGCCGCTGGATTTCCATGCTGCGTTCCGGTGTCAGCATATGCTTCGACCCNTCGATGTGGCTGCGGAATTCCACNCCCTTCTCAGTCAGCTTCCGCAGGTCCGACAGACTCATAACCTGATAACCGCCGCTGTCGGTGAGGATCGGCCGGTGCCAGTTCATGAATTTGTGAAGACCGCCGAGCTTTGCCACACGCTCCGCTCCCGGGCGCAGCATCAGGTGGTAAGTATTGCCAAGGATTATGTCCGCGCCCGTCTTGCGCACCGTTTCAGGCTTCATGGCCTTTACGGTTGCCGCGGTGCCGACCGGCATGAAAGCCGGCGTACGGATCTGGCCGCGGTACATGGAAATCGCACCCGTCCGCGCAGCACCATCGACCGCCTCAACGGCAAACGTAAAACGATTGGTCAATGTCAAATCTCAAAAGTCGTAAACGATCGATGCACGGGTTACCGTGTCGGTCGAAACAGCGCCTACTGCAGGGTTGCTGTCATAATCAATCGCATAGCTCATCCTCGCCCGAAGTTTTTCGGTAGCCTTGAAATCGAGGCCGGTGACCAGATTGAGCGTAGTATTGGAACTGTCCACGATGACGACCGCCTGCCCGCCGGTCTCGGCGACAGCATTTGCATCCTGCGTCAGGGTCACCCGGTCGAGAATCCGCCAGTCGAAATCGAGGCCTGCGAGGCCGGCCACGCGGTTTTCGACGCGCCCATCGGTGTAATCGGTAACGCGGTAAGCTGGTCCTGCCTTCAACGACAGGCTGAGACTGTTGCCGTCGATTACCTGATATCCCAATCCCCCGGAAACAGCATACCGGCCGTCGATTCCTTGAAAGGCATCGCGATCATACTGCGCCAGTCCATAAGCGAAGATGCCCTCGTCGAATTCCCACCGAGGTTCATAGGACGCGAAATATTTCTCACGACTGGTGACACCATTCTGGCGTTGATAATCGAAACGCGCTCTCAAGTGATGCGACCAGTCGATGCCCTGTCGCTTGAGATGGAGCGCAGCGGTAATGCCGGTCGTGTCGCTATTCCCTGTGGAATGGAATCCGCCCAATTCACCTTGCCCTGTCCAGCGGTCGAGCAGGCCAGCAGTCCGAATGGCCTCTTCCTTCTCCTTCGCGGCCAAAGCGGCTTTTTCGGCTTTAGTTTTCGCCCACGCACCTTCGATCGCGGCGATTTCCTCCCCATCGTCCGGCCATGTCTTGCGGGCCAAGTCCAGTACGGTCGCAATCTTGGCGTTATCGCCACTAGCCAGCGCTGTATCGATCATCTGACGGGCAGCTTCGGGGAGCTCGGCATGTGCCGGTGATGCAAATGCGGCCGTGCAAGCCGCAAACGTAAAAAGGGCGCTTCTCACAAACATGCCAGAAGCCTAGCGCGGCTCTTTGGCGCTCGCCACCCTGGATCGACAAAGCGCGTTCGTATTCAGGCGCGTAGCCGCCAACCTGTTTTGAAAATGTACGCGATCACCGAAACGCACAGGGCGAGAAAGCCCAAGGTGATACCGAAGCTGACCCAGATATTGACGTCGCTCGTCCCATAGAATGTCCAGCGCAATCCACTGACAAGATAAACGATCGGATTGGCTAGAGCGATGGTGTCCCATGGCTTCGGCAGCATATCGATCGAATAGAACGTGCCTCCCAGAAACGTCAGCGGGGTAAGGAACAGCATCGGGATTATGCCGAGTTTTTCGAAGTTATCGGCCCAGATGCCGAGGATGAATCCGAAGAGACTGAAGGCGGCTGCGACCAGCATGATGTAGAACACCGCCAACACCGGATAAGTGATCGAATAATCGACGAACAGTCGGGCAGTAACCAATATGATCGTCGCGAGGATAAGGCTTTTTGTCATCGCCGCCCCTACGAACCCGATAAGCGTTTCGGTCACGCCGACAGGAGCGCTGAGCAATTCGTAGATCGTTCCGGTAAAGCGAGGCATATAAATGCCGAAGCTTGAATTGCTGGTGGTCTCTCCCAGCAGGGTGAGCATCAGCAGTCCCGGGATGATGAATGCGCCATATTGCACCCCATCCAGATCGGGCATACGCCCGCCGATCGCCGCTCCGAACACGATGAAATAGAGCGAGGTCGTGAGAACGGGTGCCAGCACCGACTGGAATGCCGTGCGAAGAAAGCGAACAAGCTCCCGGGTGTATATCGACCAGGTTGAGCGCCAGGAAATCATTGCGGTACCTCGCCTTCGCCAAGCAGGGATACGAAGATATCCTCGAGGCTGCTCTCACGGGTGTCGATGCCAACGTAATCGATCCCCGCGCCGATGAGCGCCTTGGTCAATTCGGCCACTTCGGCCTTACCCTTTCCTGTCCCATCGCCCCCGCGGTAGCGAAGCACCGTTCCGCCCGCTTCCAGTTCGACAGGGAACCGGCCTATTTCCGGAGGCAGTGTTGCGAGGGGCTGTGCGAGAGTAATATGTGCCTCGGTTCGGCCGAGACGGACCATCATGGCGTCTTTCTCGTCAACCATGAGCAGTTTGCCGCGATTGATAACACCGACGCGGTCGGCCATCATCTCGGCCTCTTCGATGTAATGCGTGGTCAGGATGATGGTGACGCCGCGCGCGCGCATCTTATCTATGATCGCCCACATGCCCTTGCGCAGTTCCACGTCGACGCCGGCGGTGGGTTCGTCGAGGAANAGGAGGTCGGGTTCGTGNGCGAGAGCCTTNGCGATGAGCACGCGGCGCTTCATTCCNCCCGACAGGGCCATGATCCGCTCGCCGCGCTTTTCCCAGAGGCTGAGGCTGCGCAAGATCTCTTCGATCCGCTGCCTGTCGGGTGCGAGACCGAACAGGCCGCGTGAATAGCTGACGGCATGTTCGACCGGTTCGAACATGTCCGTGCTCAGTTCCTGNGGGACCAGCCCTATGCGGCTGCGNGCCTTGCGCCAGTCGGTTGCCAGATCGTGGCCGAANGCNTGGATTGTACCNGAACTNGGNCGNACGAGNCCGCAGACCGCACCGATAAGCGTGGTCTTGCCCGCGCCGTTGGGCCCGAGCAGCGCGAATATCTCGCCCTTCCGTACGCTGAGATCGACATTGTCGAGCGCCTTCAGCCCGCCGCGGTAGACCTTGGACAGGCCATTGAGTTCGAGAATCGGATCCACAGATCCCTAGTTAGCTGCGATCCAATTCCCGTGGAAGCCCGGCGGGATAAGATGCGGGATGTGTACGGACGCAACTGTCTNGAGGCTGTGGGCATCGAGGATTTCCAGCGCGCTCGTCCCGCGATTTCGATCGATGACATATCCCATGACCCAACCGTCACCCTCGGGCGCGCCAGCATCGCGCGGCACGAACACGAATTCCCCCGGTATGCGGCCATCGCCGAAGTCGTGCTGGATACGCTCCCCGGTGACGAGGTCGTGGCGATAAAGCGGCATGGGCGCGACGAACTCGAGGTCGCCATCATCCGGCAGCCCCATGCTCCAGAGGTAGCGATAGTCGGTAGTGAAGAAGCGCTCGTCCGGNCGGGGAAATTCCTGCGGCGACGAATCCAGGACATCGCGCTGGACCTTCCCGCCCTTACCATCGACTGTCCAGCGTTCGAGACCGAGAGGCTTGCCATATGGTCCCGGCATGTCCCCATCGAAGATGGTTTCATACGCGCACAGGTCGATGACAACCTGCCCCCTATCGTCCTCGAAGCTGTTGCCCACGTGAAAAGCGTAGCAAGGCTCAACTTCGTGCCACACGATCTGATCGCCCGTGCCGCCGCGCGGCAGGAGACCGACACGGGCCTTGTGAGCGCGGTTCCAGCGGTAGGGAAACCTGTGCCCTGAAATGAGCGCCGGCATCGAGAAGGTGACCGGCAGATCCAGCACGACCACGAAATTCTCCGTCAGCGCGCAGTCGTGGATCGACGGGCCATGGCGGACGGCAATCTCCGTTTCCCGCAAGACCGTTCCATTCCGCGCCAGAACGACGTGGCGGATGGTATCGGCCGACATGCCATCGTAGCAGATTGCGTGGAATTCGCCGGTTGCCGGGCATTCATGGGGATGCGCGGTGAATGATCCCGTCAGACCCCCACCGAAATCCGAGTAAGCGACGCTNTCGAGATCGTCATCGAGCTGGANNGGGAANCTGCTGGCTTCGACAAGCGCCATGATNTTGTCGCCGATTGCCAGAACATTGGTGTTCACNGTATCCCCGAAGCCGCGNCGCGGCCCATCGACTGNCTTGGGCCCGCCCTTCCCTTCGAGATCGCGCGATCGGATAAANCGNTTGCGATACCATATNGCNTCGCCGTTCTTCAGGCGCACNCCGTGAACCATGCCATCGCCCAGGAACCAGTGATGCCCCTTATCTCCCTTGCCATACGGATTGGGGCCNATCCGAACGTANCGACCGTCNAGNTCTGTGGGAATGCTGCCCGTGACGTGCAGATNNTCCAGCGTGAATTCTTCACGCAGCGGGGTGTGGACGCCGTTCAGGAACGGGTTGGTCCGGGCATCTGGTAACCTGTTCCGGTTGACACCCGCCAGGGCCTGAATGGCGGGAGTGACAGCTTTACGGATTGTTTTTTCTATGACGCTTGCCATGACCGACTCACATTGGTTAAAGTGAACGGTGTAAACATAGGGTCTATGGTAACAGTGTCAACTTCGAGTGAAGCCTATCATCACGGCAATCTGCGCGAGGCGCTTGTCCTCGAAGGTCTGCGGGCTCTCGAAGGCCCCGACGGGAAGGCGCCTTCGCTGCGCGAATTGTCTCGCAAGGTGGGGGTTTCGCCGACGGCCGTCTACCGGCATTTTCCCGANAAACAGGCCCTGGACNANGCGCTCGCACGGGAAGGNNTGAAAATGCTCGGCAGCGAACAGGCCGCCGCCGCCCAAAAGGCCGGCGGAGGTGCNGCCGGTTTTGCCGAAACGGGCCGNGCCTATGTNCGCTTCGCCCTCGCCCACCCCGTGCTTTTCAGGCTGATGTTCACGCAGGGCAAACCGGTCGACAAGGACGAACCGGTGGACGAGGCGCGTGCCTTGCTGATCGCCAATACGCGGGCGCTCGCCGGCAACTCCGAGCGGGCCGAGACGCTCGCCTTGCAGGCGTGGTCAATCGCCCACGGTATCGCCATGCTCATGCTGGACGGTAGAATTCCCGTCGACGACGCGCTTATCGACCGGATGCTCGATACGAAAAGCCTGTTCCCCGATCAGGGCAACAAGAGCGAGGAATCGCCGTAGCTGTAGAACCGATATTCGTTTTCGATCGCGTACCGATAGGCGGACAGCATCCGTTCGCGTCCCATCAGCGCACTGACGAGCATGACCAGGGTCGATTTTGGAAGATGGAAGTTAGTCATCAATCCATCGACTGCCCTGAACTGGTAACCGGGCGTGATGAAGATGTCGGTGTCGCCCGAAAATTCGCCNATCATGCCATCGTCCCCGGTTGCGCTTTCCAATAGCCGCAGGCTGGTGGTCCCGACCGCGATCAATCGTCCGCCCGCCTTTCGCGCGGCATTCAGGCGGTCTGCAACGTCGCGTTCCACCCTGCCCCATTCGGAATGCATTGCGTGGTCGGCGGTATCATCGGCCTTGACCGGCAGGAACGTGCCTGCCCCGACATGAAGAGTCAGCGTTTCGCGCCCGATGCCGGCTGCATCCAGAGCGGCAATCAGTTCCGGCGTGAAATGAAGCGCCGCAGTCGGGGCAGCTACCGCGCCGTCCTCTGCCGCGAACATGGTCTGGTAATCCAGGCGATCCTGTTCGTCCGTGTCGCGCTTTCCTGCGATATAGGGAGGCAGGGGCATCCGCCCGGCACGTTCGAGCAGGACCTCGACCGGCTCTTCCCCTTCGAAGAACAGCACGAAGCTTCCATCGGCCAGACGCTCTTCAGCCACGGCGGTGACGCCGCCGCAAAATTCCGCAACATTGCCAGGCCTGAGCCGCTTGGCATTCCGGACGAAGGCCTGCCAGCGACGAAGATCGATGCGCTTGTGCAGCGTGGCGCCGATTTTCGCATCGCCCCGCCGACCTTCGAGCTGTGCGGGAATAACGCGCGTATCGTTGAAAACGAGAACATCGCCGGCCCGCAGCATCTGAGGCAGGTCCCGCACGCCGCGATCCTCGAACGGGCCGCTTTCGCGCACGATCAGCATGCGCGCAGCATCGCGCGGCCGCGCCGGGCGCAGCGCGATGCGTTCTACCGGCAATTCGAAATCGAAGAGGTCAACTTTCATTGCGCCGCCCCTAGTGCGGGGTCAGCGCAATGAAAAGTCAGTTGCCGATCGGCGCGTTCAGATCGTCGATCGAAATATCCTGCTGCACCTGCGGCGCCGGCATCGCCGGAACCGGCTTGTTGTCGGCTGCGATCGACGCCTGAAGCACGCGGGTGGGATTGGCAGGCGGTTCGCCGCGCTGGATCGCATCCACCGCGGCCATGTTGGAAATGACCCGCCCGAAATTGGTGTAATTGTTGTCGAGGTTCAGGCGCGGATAAAAGACGATGAAGAACTGACTGTTCGCACTGTCCTCACTCGCCGCGCGAGCCATCGAAACCGTACCGCGCACATGGGGCATGCGGTTGAATTCCTCGGCGATGTCGGGAAGCTGCGAACCACCGGTACCCGTACCGGTCGGATCGCCCGTCTGTGCCATAAACCCATCGATGACGCGGTGGAAGATCACCCCGTCGTAGAAGCCCTGCCGGGTGAGGGTCTTGATACGCTCCACGTGGTGGGGTGCCCAGTCAGGCTTGAGGCGGATGGCAACCCGCTGGCCATTCGACAGATCCAGCAGAAGAATGTTCTCGAGATCTTCATTGACGTTGAAGTTGACCGGCGAGAATGTCCGCGTGTCCTCAGCTTCGGTCGAGGCCGCAGTGTCCGCTGCATCACCGTCAGGAGTCGTAGCCGCAGGGGTAGTCGCTTCACTTTCGGTCGGAGCAGTATCTTCCGCCACCTGTGCGGCTAGAGGCGCGGCACCGATTGTCAGCGCGGCAGCAATGGCTAGCGAAGTCTTGAGCATCGTCATTCCGTAGCAATGTCATGGATTGCCGACCCACTAGCGCGAGGCGTCTGTCCGTTCAATGAATAGGTGGAAATCATCCGTCAGCCGCCGCGCGGCCCCATCTTCTGGACCCGCGCTTCCACATCGACCCGTACCGCAGGAGTGACGAACTTCTCGATCGGGCCGCCGTAAAACGCGATTTCCTTCACCAGCCTGCTGGCAATCGGCTGCAGTTCGACATCGGCCATGAGAAAGACCGTTTCGATCCGGTCGTTGAGCTGGCGGTTCATGCCGGTGAGCTGATATTCGTATTCGAAGTCCGTCACACCGCGAATTCCGCGAACGACGATCCCGGCATTCATCTGTTCGGCGAAGTCCATCAACAGCGAGTTGAACCCGACCACGCGAATGGTGTCGCAAGCGATTTCGGCAACTTCGCGTTCGACCATGGCGATACGCTCGTCGTCGTCGAACATGGGCGATTTTGCGATATTGGTCGTCACTCCGATGATCAGTTCGTCGACCAGCTTGGCGCCCCGTTCGATGATGTCCATGTGCCCCAGCGTGATGGGGTCGAATGTTCCGGGATAAATGCCGATACGTTTGGACATCAATGATCTCTTTTCACGACGAAGTCGGCGAGTTCGACAAGAAGCCGGGCGTCTTCGCCGTAGCTTGAGAGGTGCCGACCCGCCTGTTCGACCAGCATCGTCGCCTGCGCGCGGGCCTGTTCAACACCCATCAGCGTCACGAAGGTCTGCTTGCCCTGCTCTTCATCCTTGCGCAGCGCCTTGCCGGCTTTCGCTTCGTCACCTTCCACGTCCAGCAGATCGTCCGCGATCTGGAAGGCGAGGCCGATATCGCGGGCATAGGCACGAAGATGCGCGCGCCCTTCGGGTGGCACACGGCCGAGCACTGCGCCCATTTCGACGCTGGCTGCAAGCAATGCCCCTGTCTTGAGTTGTTGCAANCTGGTGATCTGGCGNAGATCGTAATTCTCTTCCTGAGAGACGATATCCATCATTTGCCCGCCAGCCATGCCATCGTGGCCACTGGCCCGGGCCAGGGTNGCGACNAGTTCCGAGCGGACGAANGGATCCGCGCTGGTGTCGAGCTGCGTCAGGATGTCGAAGGCCAGCGCGTGNAGGCAATCGCCTGCCAGGACTGCCGTTGCATCGTCGAACGCCTTGTGCACCGAAGGTTTTCCGTGCCGCATGGCATCGTCGTCCATGCAGGGAAGATCGTCATGGATAAGCGAATAGGCGTGGATNGCCTCCACCGCGCACCCTGCGTTGATTGCAGCATTGCGGTTTACGCCGAAGAGNTCCGAAGTCGCGACCAGAAGCAGGGGTCGCATGCGCTTGCCCGCGCCGATCGCGGCATAGCGCATCGCTTCGACGAGACGGGCCCTGCTNTCGTCGGGAACGGGAAGAAACGCATCGAANGCGCTGTCTATGTCGCNCTGTACCCGCTCGAACGCCTCGCCCAGACGAGGAGGCATGGTCGTCATCACNNTCATGCACCGCCGTCCGCGTCGAAAGGCTCGGTCCCGGTGGGCTTCCCATCGGCACCGGCGACGATCTTTTCGATCCGCGCCTGCGCCGAGTCGAGTCGCGATTGGCACGCCTTGCGCAATTGCTCGCCGCGTTCGTACAGGTCTATGCTCTCGTCGAGCGGCACGTCACCGCTCTCGAGCCGTCGCACNACGCTTTCGAGCTCGCGTAGAGCCTGCTCGAAATTCAAATCCGAAATCTGTAACTGTTCCTCTGCCATCGGCGGGAAGCATTGACGGCCCACCTGCGCGCGGTCAAGTAAGGCGAAAAGAGGGGGAGCGAATATGACGTGGATTGTCGCCGCCGTCACAGCTGCTTTGGTTTTCGGGATCCTCGACGCGGCGTGGCTGGGTTGGGCCGGCCCCAACTTCTACCGCCCCCAGCTTGGCGGTCTGCTGGCGGAAAGCTTCCGCATGGTCCCCGCGCTGCTTTTCTACTGTGCCTATATCTGCGCGATCGTGTGGTTTGCCGTGCGTCCGGGATTGGCAGGCGGCATAGGCGCAGCTGCCCTCAACGGCGCGCTGCTCGGCGCGATCTGTTACGCAACCTACGACCTGACGAACCAGGCGACCATGCGCAACTGGTCGACGATCGTCACATTGGTCGACATCTGCTGGGGCGCATTTGCGACTGCCGTGGCGGCCAGTGCGGCTACATTCGCCGCCGACAGGTTCGGCTGAGCCGATGTTCATCGGTCACTTCGCCCCCGCCTTCCTCGCTCGCGGCATAACGGAAGAAGCGCCCAAGCTGGGCACGCTGTTCATCGCGGCGCAACTGGTCGACTGGGCGTTCTTCACCTTCGCGATCGTCGGGATCGAGAAACTGCGGATCGTGCCCGGAATGACAGCGATGAACCCGCTCGATCTCTATCACATGCCGTACACCCACAGCCTTTCCGGCACTGCGGCATGGGCGTTGGGCTTCGCAATCGTGATCTGGCTCGTCTCGCGAAACGCCATCGCCGCGACATGGGGAGCCATCGTGGTATTGAGCCACTGGCTGCTCGATCTGCTCGCGCACGGGCCGGATCTTACCCTTGCAGGCGGGGAAGAGAAATTCGGGCTGGGGCTGTGGAATTCGCCCTGGATCGAGATGCCGCTGGAGATCGGGATAACGCTGGCCGCCTTCTGCTTTTATATCAGGCGCACGAAAGGNCCNGTGGTCCCGCCGCTCATTTTGCTGGNGACGATGCTGGTATTCCAGGCGATCAACTGGTTCGGCCCGCAGCCGCAGGAAGCAGGCACGGGGATATATGTGACCGCCCTGCTTTCCTTCGGCATTCTGACCGCCCTCGCCTTCTGGGTGCAGTCGACAAGATGGCATAAAAGTCTCGTGGGACTGGCAGTGTCGGGCGTGCGGCGCTAAGCGCGCGCGCATGGCAAATGTCGAATCCGCGATCACCCCCGAAGTCGTCGAACAGCACGGCCTCAGCTCCGAAGAATACGAACGCGTTCTGAACGCCCTCGGCCGGGAGCCCAATCTCGTGGAACTGGGCATCTTCTCGGTCATGTGGTCGGAACATTGTTCCTACAAGAGCAGCCGGTTGCATCTGAAGAAGCTGCCGACCGAGGCTCCTTGGGTTATCTGCGGCCCCGGCGAAAATGCCGGCGTGATCGATATTGGCGACGGGCAGGCCGCCATCTTCAAGATGGAAAGCCACAACCACCCCAGTTACATCGAACCCTATCAGGGCGCGGCGACCGGTGTCGGCGGCATCTTGCGAGACGTGTTCACCATGGGCGCTCGCCCGGTGGCGAATGCCAACGCATTGCGCTTCGGGCGTCCGGATCACCCCAAGATGAAGCACCTCGTGAAGGGCGTGGTCTCGGGAATCGGCGGATATGGCAATTGCGTCGGTGTTCCGACCGTTGCCGGCGAAACCAACTTCCACCCGGCCTATGACGGCAATATCCTTGTCAATGCGATGACGGTGGGCGTCGCCGACGCAGACAAGATTTTCTACAGCGCCGCGACCGGCGTCGGCAATCCGATCGTCTATGTCGGCTCCAAGACCGGGCGCGACGGCATTCACGGCGCGACCATGGCTTCCGCCGATTTCGAAGAGGACGCGGAGGCCAAGCGCCCNACCGTGCAGGTCGGCGATCCCTTCACCGAGAAGCTGCTGATCGAAGCCTGCCTGGAATTGATGGCCACCGACGCCATCGTCGCCATTCAGGACATGGGCGCCGCAGGTCTGACCTCGTCCAGCGTGGAGATGGCGACCAATGGCAAGGCCGGCATCCGGCTCGACATGGACAAGGTTCCTTGCCGCGAAGAGGGCATGACGCCCTATGAGATGATGCTGAGCGAAAGCCAGGAGCGCATGCTCATGGTGCTGAAGCCCGGCAAGGAAGAAATGGCTGCGGCCATCTTCAAGAAGTGGGAACTGGATTTCGCCGTCATCGGGGAAGTGACCGATACACGGCATATGGTGCTCGAATTCGGCGGCGAAGTCGTGTGCGACATCCCGCTTGGCCCCCTCGCCGCGGATGCGCCGGAATACGACCGTCCCTATATCTCGAAGGACGAATACACGGATTGGGCCGGCATCAAGCCGATGACCGAGCGGCCCGACACCGACGATGTCGGGGGCGATCTGATCAAGCTGCTCGCATCGCCCAACCTCTCGTCGCGCCGGTGGATCTCCGAACAGTACGACAGCCAGGTTGGCGCGGACACGCTGCAGACCGGCGGCGATGCGGGCGTGGTGCGGGTTCACGGCACGAAGAAGGCGCTGGCCATCAGCACCGACTGCACGCCGCGCTATGTCTTCGCTGATCCGTATGAGGGCGGCAAACAGGCCATTGCGGAGGCCTATCGCAACCTCTGCGCGGTCGGGGCACGCCCATTGGCGGTGACGAACTGCCTCAACTTCGGCAACCCGCAGCGCCCGGAAATCATGAGCCAGTTCGTCCATGCTCTCGAAGGTATGGGCCGCGCCTGCCGCGTACTCGATTTCCCGATCGTGTCCGGCAACGTCAGCCTGTATAACGAAAGCAAGGCGACCGGTGGCGGTAGCGCCATCCTGCCCACGCCCGCTATCGGCGGGGTCGGCCTGATCGACGACTACGACAAGATGATGACCATGCCCTTCAAGGCCGAAGGCGAAGCCATCTATCTCATCCGCGCAGAACATTGGGCAACGCCCGATCCGGAGCGTTCTCATCTGGGCAAGTCGCTCTGGCTCAGCGAAATCCACCGACGCGACGAAGGGCGCACACCGCCGACGGACCTCACGGTCGAGAAGAACGCCGGCAAGATCGTCCTCCAGCTCATCGCGGATGGCCTGGTCAGCGCGGTGCACGATATTTCCGACGGCGGCCTCGCCGTCGCTCTGGCGGAAATGGCCATGGCTGGCGGGATCGGTGCCGACGTTGAATGGCACCGCGATTATACGCAGGCGCAGTGGTGGTTCGGCGAAGATCAGGGCCGCTACATCGTTACCGTGCCGGATACGCAGGCGCTGAATGAAGCGCTCGCCAAGGGAACGGAGAACGAGGACACGGCCTCGATCGGGTTCAGGCGGATCGGGAAGACGGGCGGCGATACGCTGTTTGGCAAGACGATCGCCGAACTGAAGGCGGCCCATACCTCGTTCTTTACAGAGTGGATGGAAGGCTGACGGTCCGCATCGGCATAGGGGGCTGGACGTACGAGCCCTGGCGCGGCGTCTTCTATCCCGACGGGCTGGTCCATCGGCGGGAGTTGGAATACGCCGCGCAGCATCTTACTGCGATCGAGATAAATGCCACCTTCTATGGCCGGCAGAAGCCGGCCAGCTGGCGCAAATGGGGCGAGGCCGCTCCTGACGGATTCCAGTTCACCGTCAAGGCCTCGCGCTATTCGACCGCGCGCAAGGTTCTGGCAGAAGGCGCTGATTCGATTGAGAAGTTTCTCAATCAGGGGTTTACCGAACTGGGCGACAAGCTGGGACCGATCCTGTGGCAATTCGCGCCGACCAAGCATTTCGAGCGAGACGATTTCGCCCGGTTTCTGGACCTAATTCCCGATAGCCAAGACGGCGTTCCGCTGCGTCATGCCCTTGAAATTCGGCATGAAAGTTTCGCAGATCCAACATTCTTCGAGCTTGCGCGCACGCGGAACATGGCGGTGGTTTTTGCCGATAGCGATGAATATCCTTGCATCGACGAGGCGACGGCGGATTTTTCCTATGCCCGGCTGCAACGTACTGAAGAATCAGTGGAAACCGGTTATGATGACAAGACTCTGGATGCGTGGGCCGACAAGACGCGCGGGTGGTCCAAGGGCGGGCGCGATGCCTATGTGTTCTTCATCGCCGGTGCGAAAGTGCGCAATCCGACAGCGGCACGCATGCTGATCAAACGTATGATCTGAGGGCCGAACACCCGGCCATACAGAGTGATGCCCTGCCGATCAGGCAGAAACGAGTTCCGGTTCCTGTTTCTGGGCGAGCAGATCGTAGGGATCGATGCCTTCTTCGCGCCAGATGCGGTGGCATTCGCGATACCAATGCGGTTCCGGAATGTTGAGTTCGGCCCTTGCCTGCTCGAGATTCTTGACCAGCAGTTCCCGGATCGAAAGTTCGACGAGCGGCGGGCAGGCCTTGCCGGTGCGATGAGCCTGGCGAACGGCCTTCATTACCGGCGCCCGGCTCTTCACGAGTTTCTTGAGATGCAACGAGCCTGCATAGCCCAGCAGAAGATGGCCCTGGCTCGGGCTCTGGCCGTGGGTGAACAGCAGCACGCATTGTTCGCCGAGCGCATCGCGGCCGTAGCCGGTCAGAACGTGCATGAGATCGTGGGTGTCGCGCTGGCGGAAACCGAACCACTGGACCAGATCGTCATAGACCGGCCGCCCCGCCTTTTCGAATTCCGCGACGAGACCGGCGGCCGAGAGACCTTCGCTTTCCATGAAATCGCAATAGGCATGCGCGACCGAACCGGCNGGAGTTTTGCGCAGGGCGTCGTGATCGTCGAGGATGGGAGGCAGAAANGGTTCGCTGCGCCGTAGAGCATCGCCATGCGGGCTGAGCGTCAGCGCGCGCACACGCGGGACAAACTGCCTGGAAGGCAGCGCATCGTAAATCCTGAAGACTTCCGCCGTGTTTTCCTTGTCCTTCAGCAGCTCGCGAAAATGCCGCACTGCTGCCAGCGGGCGATAGCGGGACCGAGGGCGAGTCGGATGGCGCAAGGGCGTGCCGTCAAAGGCAGTTTCCAGATCGATTGCGGCGGGAGACGTTCCGGTCATGCCGCCGGTTATAGCCGATCGGTCCTTAAAAGAAACTAGCCCCTTCGCTGGGGGAAGGCGCGTACCGGTTAGCCGGCAGCGAAATCCTCCACCCACTCGCTTTCCGGAATACCGAACAGCCGGAGTATGGCGGTGAGGTGTACACTGCCGATCCGTCCATTGGCCGCATCGCGGGCCGTGGGCTTGGCGCGATAGGCGATGCCGTAATCCGCAGCCTCGATCATGGGAATGTCATTGGCGCCATCGCCCGTAGCCAGAACCCGCGCGCCTTCACCCAGTTGTGCGCGTTCTTCTTCCAGCGTTGCGAGTTTGGTCGACGCATCGCTGACGGGCCCTGCAAGCAGACCGGTCAGCTTGCCGCCCGCGACACCGAGACGATTGCCCACGACCCGTTCGAAACCGAGATCTTCGGCAATGGGATCGGCGAAATGATGGAAGCCGCCGGTGACCAGAACGGTGCGGCACCCCTTGCTGCGTAGCGTGGCGACCAACGTGCGCGCGCCATCGACCGGACGGATGCGTTCGGCCAGACAGCGGTGGATCGCGCTTTCTTCCAGCCCTTCGAGCAAGCCGACGCGTTCCTTGAGAGCGCTGCCGAAATCGAGTTCGCCCTGCATAGCCCGTTCGGTGATTGCGGCCACCTTGTCCTTCAGNCCGGCGAAGTCTGCGAGTTCNTCGATACATTCCTGCCCGATCATGGTGGAATCCATGTCGGANACGAAGAGACGGGGCACTTCGATTTCGTGATCGGAGATGAGCAGATCGCAATCGCCGAAATATTCGGTCAGGATTTCCGCAAGCTGCCTGCCGTCGCCATGCGGGAGCGAAAGCTGGAGCACGTCGCTGCAGAAATCGAGCATGCCCGCCATGGCCACCGGCATGTCCGCCGCTGCGCAGGCTTTCATTGCCNNGTCGAGGCGTGTTTCCACGCCGTCCATGTCTGCTATCAGCCGGGCAATGAGCACCAATATTTCTCCCGATTTGAAATCGGTCGCGCTCATCGCAGGGCCGACCGCCAGCGGCAAGAGCGATCTCGCGGTGAAGCTGGCACAGCGTCTCGGTCGCGAGCGACGCCATGGCGTCATAATCAATGCCGACAGCCAGCAGGTCTATCGCGACCTGCATATTCTGTCGGCTCGGCCGACCGAAGACGAGATGGGCGGGATCGAACATCGGCTGTTCGGAACATGGGACGGTGCTGAGCCCTGCTCTGCCGCCAACTGGGCCGATGCCGCCAAAGCCGCGATAGAGGAAGCGCACGCCGCGGGCAGCGTGCCGATCCTGTGCGGCGGGACCGGGCTGTACATGCGCACATTGCTGGATGGCATATCCCCGATCCCCGCGATTGATCCGCATGTGCGAGAGGCCGTGCGCGAGCTTTCGACCGAGGATCTGCGCGCCCGCCTGGTCGAGGAGGACCCGGAGGCCGCCGGACGCCTTGGCCCGCGCGACAGCCAGCGGATGGCCCGCGCCCTGGAGGTGGTGCGATCCACCGGCCATCCGATGATCTACTGGCAGGACCGCCAGTCGGGAGGGATCAGCGGGGAAATCGCGCTTCACCCATTGGTATTGCTGCCGGAGCGCGAGTGGCTGAATGCCCGCTGCGACCTGCGGTTCGAGCGCATGCTCGACAAGGGAGCGCTGGCGGAAGTGGAGGCGCTGCTGGCGCGCGATCTCGACCCTGCCCTGCCCGTCATGCGCGCCATCGGCGTTCCGGAGATCAAGGCATTGCTTGAAGGAGATCTATCGCGCGCTGAAGCTATCGCCGCTGGCCAGCTTGCCACGCGCCAGTATGCCAAGCGCCAATATACNTGGTTCCGCAATCAGCTTCCCCCANCGTGGCCGAGGGCGGATAACAAAACTATCGCTGACNACGATTTTTTTGTTTCTTTATTTCAATAAGGCGGTTGACCGTGAAATACGGCCCGCCTATCTGAGGCGTTGTCGGCCCGGCGCTTCAGACCCCAGCGTCGGGCCGATTTGTATCTTATGAAGACCCGAACGGGTCGGAGGTTGACGTGAGTATCGAGCGCAGCGGCGCAGCAATCCTGATCGAATGTCTCAAGCGGCAAGGTGTGGAATTCGTTTTCGGATACCCCGGCGGCGCGGTGCTGCCGATCTACGACGAGCTATTCGCGGACGACGGCATTCGGCATATTCTGGTACGTCACGAAGCGGGCGCCGCGCATGCTGCGGAAGGATATGCCCGTTCCACCGGCAAGCCCGGGGTCGTGCTGGTAACCAGCGGGCCGGGCGCGACCAATGCCGTAACCGGTATCGCCGATGCCTACATGGATTCGATCCCCATGGTGGTGATCACCGGACAGGTGCCCACGGCGCTGATCGGGACCGATGCCTTTCAGGAAGCGGACACGATCGGCCTGACGCGGCATTGCACCAAGCACAATTACCTCGTGAAAGACCCCGAGCGGCTGGGAGCGACGATCGAGGAAGCGTTCCGCATCGCCACATCCGGCCGACCCGGCCCCGTGGTCGTCGACATTCCGAAAGACGTGCAGATCGCCTTGGCGAGCTGGGACGGTCAAGACGAAAGCCCCCTTCCCTCGCACCGCTATCAGCCCCGCATGGTGGGCGCCGCCGATGAAATCGCGGAGGCGGTCGAGATGCTGGCCGAGGCGGAGCGCCCCGTCTTCTATACCGGCGGCGGCGTGATCAATGCCGGCCCGCGCGCGACCCAGTTGCTGCGCAAGCTGCAGGACATGACGGGCGCGCCGGTTACCAGCACGCTGATGGGACTGGGCGCGTTCCCCGCCGACCATCCGGACTGGCTGGGCATGCTGGGCATGCACGGCACATACGAAGCCAACATGACCATGAACCGGGCCGACCTGATCATTGCGATCGGGGCCCGCTTCGACGACCGCGTGACCGGACGGCTGGATGCCTTCGCGCCCGAAGCGAAGAAGGTTCACATCGATATCGACCGCGCGAGCATCAACAAGATCGTNCCCGTCGATCTCGGCATCATCGGCGACTGCGCCCATGTGCTCGAACAGATCGTGGAAGCCTGGGGCAATCGCAAACNCCGNGACCTGTCNGAATGGAAGGCGCGCATCCTGGGCTGGAAAGCGCGCGACTGNNTGGCTTATCCGGAGCGCGGAAGCGACCAGATCATGCCGCAGAAGAGCATCGAGCGCCTGTTCGCGCTGACGAAGGACCGCGATCCGATCATCACCACCGAAGTGGGCCAGCACCAGATGTGGGCGGCNCAGTANTTCCANTTCATGNAGCCNAACAGGTGGCTGACCAGCGGCGGTCTGGGCACGATGGGATATGGCCTGCCCGCAGCGATCGGCGCGCAACTGGGCAATCCCGACAGCCTGGTGATCGATATTGCCGGTGAAGCCAGCATNCAGATGAACATCCAGGAGCTGGGCACGGCCAGCCAGTATCGCCTGCCGGTGAAGATNTTCATCCTCAANAACGAGTACATGGGCATGGTCCGCCANTGGCANGAGCTCACCTACGAGAGCCGCTATTCCAACAGCTATTCCGACAGCCTGCCCGATTTCGTGAAACTGGCGGAAGCCTATGGCTGGAANGGCATCCGCATCGAGGATGAANGCCAGCTGGATGCNGGNATCGANGCCATGCTGGCGCATGACGGCCCGGTGATGGTCGATTGTCAGGTGGCCAAGGAAGCCAACTGCTTCCCGATGATCCCCAGCGGGGCGGCGCATACCGACATGCTGCTCTACGGAGACGAAGTGGGCGGCACCATGGATGATGAAGCGAAGGCGCTGGTCTGATGGGAATGCAGCAGAAAATACCGCCGCAGTTTGCGGATCGCGCAGAACGGCGCGTGTGGTTCACCCGTGACGATGCCGACCGGTTGCTGAACTGGATCGAGGATAACGGCCAGCGTTTCCTGGGCATGGAAGTTGCGGAAAAGCAGGACGACGAAGCCTGGGTCCTGCTGCCCGACACGCTCGACCTCAGCCGCCAGACGGATAATTTCGAAGCCGTGCGGCGCGGCCGCGATTTCCTGCGCGACTATGACGGCGAAGGGCGCATGTTCGAACCCCTGTGGCAGGATCGCGAACAATGAAGATCGCCATGCAGGCCGCCGAGCGGCACGTTCTCAATGTCATCGTCGACAACGAGCCGGGTATCCTGGCCAAGATCACGGGCATGTTCACCGCGCGCGGGTACAATATCGACAGCCTGACCGTGGCCGACATTTCGGAAGACCACGCGATCAGCCGGATCACCATCGTCACCAACGGCCCCGAGCCGGTGATCGACCAGATCCGCGCNCAGCTCGAACGNCTGGTGCCGGTGCACAAGGTGATCGACCTNACGGAAAGCGGCGCCCATGTGGAACGCGAACTGGCGCTGGTGAAGGTGGCGGGNAAAGGCGACAACCGNGTNGANGCGCTGCGCATTGCCGAACTGTTCCGCGCCAATGTGGTGGATACCACGACCAGCAGCTTCGTCTTCGAACTCACGGGTTCGCCCGACAANATCAACAGCTTCATCGCTCTCATGCGCGAACTCGGCCTCGTCGAGGTCGGTCGTTCNGGGATCGTGGGCATGATGCGCGGTCCTGCACAGGACTGACGCCNAAGTTTTCAAGAGGAATCCAATGCAAGTTTATTACGATACCGATTGCGACACNAACCTGATCAAGGACAAGAAGGTCGCCATTGTGGGCTATGGCAGCCAGGGGCATGCCCATGCGCAGAACCTGCGCGACAGCGGTGTCGGCGAAGTCGTCATCGCGCTGCGCGAAGGATCNGCGACGGCNAAAAAGGCCGAGGGCGCAGGGTTCACGGTNAAGACGGTATCCGAGGCCGCGNAATGGGCCGATGTGCTGATGATCCTTGCCCCGGACGAGCATCAGGCCGCAATCTACGCCAACGAGGTCGCAGGCAAGATGAAGCCGGGCAGCGCGCTGGCCTTCGCNCACGGGCTCAACATCCATTTCGGCCTGATCGATCCNCCGGCCGACGTCGACGTGATCATGATCGCGCCCAAGGGCCCGGGTCACACCGTGCGCGGCGAATACATCAAGGGCGGCGGCGTGCCCTGCCTGATCGCGGTNCACCAGGAAAGCGAGCAGTCGGGCGGCCAGGGTTATGCNAANCAGCTCGCCCTGTCNTATGCCAGTGCCGTNGGCGGCGGGCGTTCGGGCATCATCGAAACCGACTTCAAGGAAGAATGCGANACCGACCTGTTCGGTGAGCAGGCNGTATTGTGCGGCGGNATCACGCACCTGATCCAGGCGGGTTTCGAAACGCTGGTGGAAGCGGGATATGCGCCCGAGATGGCCTATTTCGAATGCCTGCACGAAACCAAGCTGATCGTCGATCTGCTGTACGAAGGCGGCATCGCCAACATGCGCTATTCGATCAGCAACACGGCCGAATATGGCGACATCAAGACCGGCCCGCGTATCATCACGGACGAGACCAAGGCGGAGATGAAGCGGGTGCTGAAGGATATCCAGTCCGGCCGGTTCGTGAAGGATTTCGTCCTCGACAATCAGGCCGGCCAGCCCGAACTCAAGGCAAGCCGCAAGGCCGCCGAAGCGCATCCGATCGAGCAGACCGGGGCGCAGCTTCGCGCCATGATGCCATGGATCGGCGCGAACAAGCTGGTCGACAAGGACAAGAACTGACGGATCGGGCGCAAGCGGGGCGCTGCGGGGTTACCCCCGTGTGCCTTCTTGCGCCCTTCCCACGCGATGCGCACACTCTGGCCCGGATCTGCAACAGGAGACTGCATCAATGACTTTCCCCATCAAACTGCGCCACGCATTGCCGCTTGCCGGCGGCCTTGCCCTCGTTCTGGCCGCCCCGGGTTTTGCCGACGATGCCCCCGCCATCCCCGGCCAGGTCGATGTCTCGCGCGTCACGGCCGGCACCTATACGACCGATCCCGGACACACGCTGGTAAGCTGGCGGCTCAACCACTTCGGCTTCAACGACTATTTCGGCCTGTTCGGCGACATCGAGGGGACGTTGCAGCTGGACCCCGCGAACCCTGAAGCCGCCAGCCTCGACGTGACCATCCCGATCGCGGACGTGACCGTCGCATCCGCCGGCCTCAAGGACCACCTGCTCAGAGCGGGCAAGGACGGCGGCGAACCCGATTTCTTCGGCCCCAACCCCGATGCCGCGCGCTTCGTTTCGACATCGGTCACGCGCTCGGGCGAAACGGGCGCCACCATCGTCGGCGACCTGACCATGAACGGCGTCACGCGCCCCGTCACGATCGCTGCCGAATTCACCGGCGCAGGGGCCAACCCCATGAGCAAGAAGGAAACGATCGGCTTCGAGGGGACCACGACGATCAACCGCAGCGAGTTCGGCCTGTCGACCTTCGTGCCGATGGTATCGGACGAGGTCGAACTGACCATCAGCGCCGCGTTCGAAAAACAATGAAAGACAGGCGCGTCCATGGCACCGGGTCATGGACGCGCCCGCTTGCCCGCCGCACTAGCCGNNCCGATCGATCGTCATGAAGCTTCGCGATTGTCATAATATCGGNGATTTCAGGGCGCTTGCCGAGCGGCGCCTGCCCTGGCCGGTGTTCGATTACATCGATGGTGCGGCCGACGATGAAATCACGAAGGCGCGCAACACCAGCGCCTTCGACGATGTCGATCTGGTGCCCGATGTNCTNGCNGGNGTGGGCGATATCGACACGTCCTGCANGATCATGGGGCGCAGGAGCGCCCTCCCCCTCATGCTGAGCCCGACCGCGCTGCAGCGCGCGTTTCACCGCGATGGCGAACGCGCGGTCGCATTGGCCGCGGAGAAATTCGGCGTGTGGTTCGGCATATCCAGCCTTGCCACTCACTCCATCGAAGAGATTGCAGCGCTGACGGGCGGGCCCAAGCTGTTCCAGCTCTACGTGCACAAGGACAAAGGGCTGAACGCCAGCATGATCGAGCGCTGCCAGGCGGCGAAGTTCGATGCGCTGGCACTGACCGTCGATACGATCGTGTCCGGCAAACGCGAGCGGTGCCTGCGATCAGGCTTCACCACGCCGCCTCGTTTCACCCCGAGCGCGCTGTGGAGTTACGCCACGCGCCCGCGCTGGACGATGGATTACGTCTTCGGTCCGAAATTCCGCCTGCCCAATCTCGACGGCTATGTGCAGGAAGGTACAGGCAGGCCCGTAAGCATCCAGGATTATTTCAACACCATGCTCGATACGAACATGGACTGGGATACCGCCGCGCGGATCCGGCAGGATTGGGGCGGCCCCTTCGCGCTCAAGGGTATCATGAGCGTTGCCGACGCACGGCGGGCGGTTGAAATCGGTGCCGATGCGATCATAATTTCCAATCATGGCGGTCGGCAGCTCGACGGCAGTCGCGCGCCGTTCGACCAGCTTCGCGAAATCGTCGACGCGGTCGGGGGCGAGATCGAGATCATTCTCGATGGCGGGGTCCGGCGCGGGACCCACGTTCTCAAAAGCGTGGCGGCTGGCGCAACTGCGGCATCTGGCGGGCGACTCTATCTCTACGCACTGGCGGCCGCAGGTCAGGCTGGCGTGGAGCGCGCGGTGAACATCCTCAAGGAAGAGNTCGAGCGGGGGATGCGGCTGATGGGCGTNACGTCNCTCNCGCAACTGACGCCGGACAGGCTGCGCTGGCGCTAACCTTCNGTNGCNTTCTTCGATGCCGCTACCACGCGGGTCATATCCGCCANNAGNATNGTGCTGGTAGCCTTGGCCAACACAGTNCCATCCGCTTGCTTCAANTGCCCTTCGTAGAAACTNGTGCGCTTGCCGTGGCGCTCGACCCAGGCNTCGGCAATGACCAGGCCAGGCCGCGTCGGCGCGAAGAAGCTGACCTTGAGTTCGAGCGTCATCGGNACGATCCCCGGNCCGTTCTTCGCGATGGCAGCATGCGCCATGGCCGCATCGATCCACCCGCTGATGAAGCCACCCTGCACNACACCGCCTGAATGGCATTGCTCCCGCTTNGCTTCGTATTCGAGAGTTGCCCGCCCTTCAGGATCGGTTTCGACGATGCGCACCAGCCCCATCGTTTCATATAGCGAATGCGCTTCGGCCATTGTCTGTCCTTGTGGATGGGAAATATAATTTCTCGGGATGCCCAAGACTGTTTTTCTTTACAACCCATACATCCTTTCGCATAGCGATGCGCATGAACGGCGCACTCGGCCTTATTCTGCGACTTACACGCCCTTGGGCGTGACAGCTTGCGTGCCTGCCCGGGTGCGCTGAGCGCCCAAGGGACGAAGTTTCANCCGCAAGTTTCCGCAAGATCCGAGATTTTCCAGATGTCCATGCTCCGCGACCCGAGCACCAAATATTCGCCNTTTCCGCAGGTCCCTCTGACCGANCGGCANTGGCCGACGCGCACCATAACGGCNCCACCCCGCTGGCTGTCGACCGATCTGCGCGACGGTAATCAGGCCATCGTCGACCCCATGGACGCGCACAAGAAAACCCGCTTNTTCGATCTGCTCGTCGACGTNGGCGTGAAGGAAATCGAAGTCGGGTTCCCCAGCGCAGGNGCGACCGAGTTCGATTTCATTTCCGGCCTCGTGAAGTCGGGCCGGATCCCCGACGACGTGATGGTCCAGGTACTGACGCAAAGCCGTGAAGACCTGATCCGAACCAGCTTTGCCAGNCTGNCCGGCGCGCGGGCGGCCATCGTCCACCTGTACAATGCCGTCAGCCCCGCNTGGCGCGAAGTGGTGTTCAACATGACCCGCGATCAGGTGCGGGNCATCGCGGTTNAAGGCGCAAANGTGATGCGCGANGAGGCAGGTCGGCAACCGAATACGGACTGGCATTTTCAGTATAGTCCNGAAACTTTTTCGACTGCCGAACTCGATTTCAGTCTCGAGGTTTGTGAAGCGGTCATGGATGTACTGGCCCCGACGCCGGACCATCCCATNATCCTCAACCTGCCTGCAACAGTCGAAGCGGCCACCCCNAANATCTACGCCGACCAGGTCGAATATTTCATCCGCAACCTGCCCAATCGCGAAAGTGCGGTGATCTCTCTNCACACCCATAACGATCGNGGCACCGGCGTCGCGGCAGCCGAACTGGCACTGATGGCNGGCGCAGACCGGGTCGAAGGNTGNCTGTTCGGGAANGGAGAACGCACCGGCAATTGCTGCCTNGTGACAATGGCGCTGAACATGTACACGCAGGGCGTCGATCCCAAGCTCGACTTTTCAGACATCGACGGNGTTATCGAGACCGTCGAATATTGCAACGAACTGCCCGTCCANCAGCGCCATCCCTATGGCGGNGANCTGGTCTATACCGCCTTNTCCGGCAGTCATCAGGACGCCATCAAGAAAGGGTTCGCAGCGCTCGAAACNCANAANGATCCGCATTGGCGCGTACCATACCTGCCGATCGATCCCGCCGATCTGGGCCGCAGCTACGAAGCCGTNATCCGCGTAAATTCGCANTCCGGNAAAGGCGGGTTTGCCTGGGTNCTGGAACAGGATCAGGGTCTCAAGCTGCCCAAGAAGATGCAGGCCGATTTCAGCCCGCATGTGCAACGCATGGCGGACCGTCTGGGGCGCGAACTCAATGCCGCCGACATCTGGGAGGCCTTCAGGACGGCCTACCATGTCCAGACCCGCCCCAAACATTTCCAGCTGGTCGAATACGAAGAGCGTCGGGCAAGCGACGGAACCCGCCTCTTCACGGGCACGATCGCTGTGGAAGGGCAGGAACAGATGGTATCGGGGCGCGGCAACGGGCTTATTTCATCGGTGGTGAGCACGATCGAGGACGCTTTCGGACTGAGCCTGGAAGTCGTCGATTATACCGAACACGCGCTGACGACCGGACGCGACAGCCGTGCGGCGGCCTATCTGGAATGCCGCACTGCCGAGGGACGTACGATCTGGGGCTGCGGGATCGACGAGGACATCGCAACGGCCAGTGTTCGAGCCGTGCTCAGCGCGGCCAATTCGGCGGTTGTGCCGACCTAGCGGATAGCGCGCAGAGGTGATGCGGGCATGTCGTTCGTGCCCGCGGGCACGAAATGCCCCATGTGCTGGGCAAAACGCAGACGATTGCGGCCGGCCGCCTTTGCCGAATAGAGCGGGCCGTCGGCCGCCTGCATGGCCATCGACGAACTGCACCGTTCTGATATCCGCGCGATACCTATGCTGGCAGTGACGTTGAAATGTCCGCCGTCATTGTCGGTCATCACGTTGCGCAGAATGGCAAGACGCAGGCGCTCGCAAATGATGGCCATGTTATCAACAGCCGAGCCGACGGCNACCAGCCCGAATTCTTCGCCGCCTATGCGAGCAAAGAAGCAATCGTCGCTCGCACTGTCACGCATGATTCCAGCGACCTGCTGCAGCACTTTGTCTCCCACCGCATGTCCATGGGAATCGTTGATCGCTTTGAAGTGATCGAGATCGATCAGGGCAAACCCGAACGGCCTTTCGTCGGCAAATTCGAGCTGCTCTTCCAGCACGCCGAGAAGGGCCCGGCGATTGGGCAGACCTGTCAGGACATCGGTTCGCGCTTCCCGAGATATCTGGATTTCAGCGAGCTTGCGTTCGGTGACGTCGCGAATGGTCACGACAAAGGTCGGGGCCTGCTTCCTTGCAGGTTCGATGGCCCGCAATTTCGCTTCGAGCCAGCGTGTCTGTCCACCCCGCTCGACCGAGCGTTCGATGATTTCCGTCTGCCCTGGACATCTGGCCGCCAACGCGAGCGCATCGACGACAATTTTGCGATCGAACGTACCGAAGAACGCCGCGAGATGCCGACCTTCGACCGCGTCGTGCCCGCTCAGACGTGTCGAGGCCGGCGATGCGAAGCGGATCGTTCCGCTTTCATCCAGATGGAGGAGAGCATCGTCGGAATGATCGGCAATCAACCGTTGCATTGCTTCCCGGTTGACCAGTTCCTGCATGAACCGCTGTCGCTGCTTGAGCGCCACGGCCAGAGGAAACGATATCAGCAGCAGCACGCTGAGGTAGAATTGAACGAACAGGACTTTCTGCCACAATGCGAGGTGGAGTTCGGCAAAGACACCGACATCCAGCCCGAGCGTCACGGCCGAAAATGCCGTTATGATCAGGACGGTGATCGATGCACCGAAGCGGCCAAAATGGTAGCTTGCCAGTACCAGCGGTACGATCGGCAAAAACAGCGACGGCAATGTCGACTGGAGAAGCGCACAGGCTGAAATTGCCAGGGTTAGCAGGACGACGGCGGAGAAGGAGAACACCTTCCCGACTTCTCTGACCCGCATGACCAGGGGTTCGCGGTATGACGTCAGCAGCAGGGCAAGTGGCATTNCCAGCAGGGTGCCGAGGCCATGGCCCACCAGCCATGAGAAAGNGTGAAATTGCGCGCTTCCACCCACGATCTGCGTGACCAGCAGCCCACCGGGAATGGACGCCGCAAACGGGCCCACCACACCTGCCAGCAAGCCGAGCCATACGATCCCGCGCTCGCTTTCGATATAGTCGCGTTCAGGCCGGANCCGCACGAGCAGCCAGGCAATGAACCAGGCTTCGAACACATTGATCAGCGCNAGNGGAAAGGCCCAGACAGGTCCGAACCCGAACAGGCTGGTCGCGACTGTGCTCATCAAGGTGAGAAAGGCAGCGGCCCGGAAGTGTTGGGCGCGCGGCAGGGCCAGGAACAGCGCCGAAGCGATTGCCGTTCCGAGCCACACGAACGCCAGGCCACCCGTAAAGCGGGTCCAGAAGATCGTGCAGCAGGTAACNGCNAGNAAGAGCGTTCCGTAGGCCACGATACGCATCGCGGCGCGCATAGTTCGATCCGCAATCGCCATGAGCGTCTGGATACAGTCCGGCAGTTAATCGCGCGCAGGGAAGCATATTGGTGAGATCACGTAGTCGGCCGCGATCCTCACCGCGGCGTCGAACCAATGGGCGAACCAGTTGGACGGACTCGCCAATTTCGCTTGTCAGGGCCGTGCCTCTTCAGGTTTACATCGCTGCAAAGAACAAAAGGGAAGAGGCTGACGATGACCGAAGACATTCTTGAACCCGATCTGCCGATCATCGATCCGCATCACCATTTATGGGATTTGCGGCCCCTGATCCCGGCCTTCCCCGAACCGCGACACGATTTCATCGATGCCATCGCCGGGGCAGCTTACTACACCTTCGACGAACTGCATTCGGACACGCATAGCGGCCATAACATCATCGGCACCGTGTTCATGGAATGCGGTGCCTTTTACGATGCAAGTCGCGGCGACGCGATGAAACCCGTGGGCGAAGTCGAATTCGTGAACGGCGTTGCGGCACAGGGCGCAAGCGGGCTTTACGGAGATTACCGGCCTTGTGCCGCAATCATAGGCCATGCCGACCTCACGCTGGGCGAAGCTGTCAATCCGGTGATCGAAGCGCTGGTTGCAGCCGGCAACGGGAGGTTCAAGGGGATCCGCCATGCAGGCGCCTGGGATGCCGATGCTGAGGTACTCGGACCTCCGTTTCACGCTCCGGAAGGTCTTTATGGTTCGGATGCCTTTCGCGCCGGCTTTGCCGCTTATGCCGAACACGGACTGACTTTCGATGCCTGGCTGCTCGAGCCGCAACTCGGCGATGTGCTGGAGCTGGCAAAAGCGTTTCCCGATCAGCAGATCGTTCTCGACCATTGCGGTACGCCGCTCAACATTGCCAGCTATCGCGGAAAGCTGGACGAACGCTTCGATACGTGGCGCGCATCGATCAACGCGATCGGCGAATGCCCGAATGTCGCGGTAAAGCTGGGCGGTCTTGCCATGGCGTTTTGCGGCATGCCCGAGGACGGACCTGCAGCAGGCCATGGGTCAGAAAAACTCGCTACCGTCTGGCAGCCCTATATCGAGACCTGCATCGACGCTTTCGGCGCAGACCGGGCGATGTTCGAATCGAATTATCCCGTCGACCGGTGGGGCGCGAGTTATCCGGTGTTGTGGAATGCATTCAAACGGCTTGCNCAAGGNTACAGCGCCGAGGAAAAGCGTGCGNTGTTTGCNGGCAATGCCGCGCGCATTTACGANATCGAGCACATNCTTCCCNCCGCTTGACGTTTACGTAACGTCACCCTCGACAACGGGACGAAGCCGCCATAACCCCTCCTCGATCACACGAGAGAGGACCTACCGCCATGACCCTGCCCGCTCCCTTCGACAAGCTGCGCCTGCCGGTCATCGGCTCGCCGCTCTTCATCGTATCGGGTCCGGAACTGGTCATTGCGCAATGCAAGGCGGGGATCATCGGGTCTTTCCCCGCGCTCAATGCCCGCCCGCAAACCCAGGTCGATGAATGGCTGCATCAGATCACCGAAGAGCTGGCCGCACATAATCGCGACAATCCCGATCGTCCGGCGGCGCCCTACGCCGTGAACCAGATCGTGCACAAGTCGAACGACCGGCTCGAAGCGGACATGGCGACCTGCGCGAAATGGCAGGTGCCCTTGGTCATCACCTCGCTCGGCGCGCGCGAAGAGGTGTTCAGCGCCGTCAAAGGCTGGGGCGGCATTTCCATGCACGACGTCATCAACGACCGGTTTGCGCGCAAGGCTATCGAAAAGGGTGCTAGCGGCCTCATCCCCGTGGCAGCGGGCGCAGGCGGCCATGCAGGTGTCCTCAGCCCGTTCGCGCTGATGCAGGAAATCCGCGAATGGTTCGACGGGCTGGTGGCCCTGTCTGGCTCGATCGCGCATGGGCGCTCAATCCTGGCGGCGCAGGCGCTGGGCGCGAATTTCGCTTATATCGGATCGCCCTGGATTGCCGCCACCGAAGCCAATGCCGACGAACGCTACAAGCAGGCGATCGTCGAAGGGCGTGCCGACGGCATCGTTTATACGAACCTGTTTACCGGTGTGCACGGAAACTATCTGCGCTCGAGCATCGAAGGCGCCGGCCTCGATCCGGAAAACCTCCCGGTCAGCGATCCGAGCAAGATGAACTTTGGCAGCGGGGGCAATACCAAGGCCAAGGCCTGGAAAGACATATGGGGTTCGGGTCAGGGCATCGGAACGGTCACGAAAAGTGCGCCAGTCGAAGAAACCGTCTCCCGGCTTGAACGCGAATATCAGGCGGCCAAGACGGAACTGGCGAAAACTATCGGCTAACGGGCGCGCGCCGCAACTGCCAGTTCGGCAGATTTGGGTGCGGGTCGCACGCCAACGGTTGCCGTCCGATCATCCGGTTCAAGTCGGATTGCGCAGCCATCCTCCAGCCAGCGGTCTTCCGCAACATCGGGGGCGCCGTAGCCTGCCAGTTCGTGGGCGATGCTCGCTGCGATACGCATGGCAGCGGCGTCGTCATTGCAAAGATCTTTGTCGATGACGAGCTCCCGCCCGACCAGGAAAGCCAGTCCATCGGTTCTCCGCGTACCGTCCGCTTCGCTGTAAAGGCCGAACAGACCGGGCGCAGGAATTTGCCCGCCGGCCAGCCAAGCATTGACCGCATCAATGAACGTCGATGCTGCAATGGCGGTTCTGGCGGGTGTCCAGCAGACGGTGCGCACCCCGTCGATGCGTTCCGCAAGCTTTACGCCGAGACTCAGCAGCGTGCGGATGACGGGCAAGGCATTTGCGCCGCCTGCCAGATGCGGCGCTGGATAAAGGCCCATCACATCGCAACCCGCCAGATCTTCAACGCGACAATCGAATGCATACTGGATGCGCGGAGGAGAAATCGGAGCATCCGATGCGAGGCCATGGATATCGAATGTCAGGCCATCGACAATGACTTCCACAATCCCCGAGGCATGCAATATGCGGGGAATGCTGACATCGGCACGCGGTATATCCGCTATCATCCTGTGCAGGGCATCATGATCGGGCAGACCGCCCGGTTCGAGCAACAGCAGGAGACCCGGCAGGCTTGATTTTCCCGCTTCGTCGTAGGACGCTTCTTTCACCGCTCGATCCCCGTTCGATAGATTGTCAGAAAATACCCTGGGCAATGCCTTCCGCCATCGCTTCGCCCATTTGCCTCGCCTGGTCGATGTCGTTTTGGGCAACAGTTTTTTCGGCCAGAATTTCCTCCGGTTCCTGCGCGTCTGTATTCACGATCCAGGGCTCGGTCGCACGTTTCAGCCGCCATCCGGTTGCGATACGGTCGATCTGGCGCTGCGCCCCTTCGCCATCCGACCCGGCGGCGATGATGGTTGCATAGGGTCGCCCTTCGATCTGCCCCAGAACGGGATAATAGCAGCGGTCGAACATTTCTTTCATCGCGCCGCTCATGCTGGCGAGATTTTCAGGACAACAAAACAGATATCCGCCGGCAGACAGCAGGTCGGCGGGGGCGCAATCTTCTGCGCGCAGCAGCACGCCGCCCTCGCCCGCACCGTCGGCAGCCGCTCTGGCCAGTTGTTCGCTGGTGCCGGTCCGGCTGTGCCAGACGATGAGGAGGGATCCGGTAGACATTCGCACAGCATCGCCAGCGCCTGTAGATTGTCAATGCATGCACCTTTCGCATCGTCGGCCGACAGAGTATTGCCGGGCCATGCCATCACAGGCCCTTTCCAACGTATTCGGTGTATCCACTTCCCTCACGGGGCGCGCCTGGTGCTGGCGAGGCGGCAATATGGAACTCGGCAACGCCCCTTCGCTCGGCGATAATATCGTGCGCCAGCTCCTATTGTCGCGCGGGGTCGCACCGCAGGATATCGACCGCCACCTGACCCCCACACTGCGCAACTTCCTGCCCGATCCGTCGCTTTTTCGCGATATGGACACCGCGGCGGACCGGATCGCACAGGCTGTCCTTTCCGGCGAAAAGATCACCATCTACGGCGATTACGATGTCGATGGCGCGACCAGTTCCGCGCTGCTGATCCGGCTGTTGCGCGATCTCGGCGTGGAGGCCGGCTATTACATTCCCGATCGACTGCTCGAAGGATACGGCCCGTCGGGCGAGGCGCTGGTCAAACTGGGCGAGGAAGGTTCGAGCCTGATCGTCACCGTCGATTGCGGCGCGATGGCGCATGAGGCGCTGGGCATGGCGCATGATGCAAGCATCGATGTAATCGTCGTCGATCATCACAAATGCTCTCCCGACCTTCCCAAAACGGTTGCGCTGGTCAATCCGAACCGGCTCGATGAGGAAGACGAGGCTGCATCGCATGGCCATCTGGCCGCCGTCGGTGTCGCGTTCCTGCTCGCCATCGCCCTCGTCCGAACGTTGCGGAACCGCAGCTACTTCGAAAATCGCAAGGAGCCCGACCTGCTGGCGCTCCTGGATGTGGTGGCGCTGGGTACTGTGGCTGACGTAGCGGCTCTGCACGGCCTCAATCGCGCATTCGTGGCGCAAGGCCTGAAAGTCATGGCGAAGCGTGACAACATCGGCATGGCCGCGTTGATCGATGCCAGTCGGCTCAAGCGCGCCCCGGCCTGTTCCGACCTCGGCTTCGCACTTGGCCCCCGAATCAATGCTGGCGGGCGGGTCGGCGAATCAACATTGGGCGTTCGGCTGCTGACGACGCGCGATCCCGACGAAGCGCGGGAAATTGCTGCACAGCTTTCAGCCCTGAACGATGAACGCCGCGCGATCGAGGCGGCTGTTCAGGAAGCTGCCGAAGAACAGCTAGCCGCCCAGCACAATCGTGCCGTCCATCTTGTTGCGGGCGAAGGGTGGCATCCGGGCGTTATCGGTATCGTGGCTGGTCGCATCAAGGAGAAGACCGGCAAGCCATCGCTTGTGATCGCTCTCGACGGGCAAACCGGCAAAGGGTCTGGACGCTCGATTACCGGAGTGGATCTGGGTGCAGCTATCATCCGCGCACGAAGCGAAGGAATGCTGGTTGCAGGCGGCGGCCACGCCATGGCGGCGGGCTTGACTGTCGATAGCGACCAGATCGAACGATTTGCAGGCTGGCTCGATTCCACTCTGGAAGGACAGGTTGCGCGGGCCACGGCGAGCCGCGAAATGGCGCTCGATCTTTCGGTGGCGCCTGGCGGCCTGACACCGGAACTGGTCAATTCACTCGAAGGAGCCGGCCCTTACGGGGTGGGCTGGCCCGGTCCGCGCATTGCCGTAGGGCCGGTGCGGCTGGTCAAATGCGACATTGTCGGCACCGATCACGTCCGGCTGATCGCTGCTGGCGACGATGGAAAGAGCTTCAAGGGAATCGCCTTCCGTGCCGCAGAGAGCGAAATGGGCCAGGCACTGCTCCACGCCTCGCAGGGGCGCAAACTGTGGCTCGCCGGGCGTGTGAAGATCGACGATTGGGGCAGCCGTCCCCAGGCGGAGCTTCACCTTGAAGACGCTGCTTGGGCGGATCGATAATATTGCGTGCATTCCAGGGTTGACGACCCGCACCCCCGCGCCTAATTGCCCCGCCACGCCACCGACCCGCCAAGCGGGCGTGGCCCGTTCGTCTAGCGGTTAGGACGCGGCCCTTTCACGGCTGAAACACGGGTTCGATTCCCGTACGGGTCACCACGGTGGTGGTATTGCTTCTGCAATCCGCGAAAAGCGCCACTCCTGTGGCCCGTTCGTCTAGCGGTTAGGACGCGGCCCTTTCACGGCTGAAACACGGGTTCGATTCCCGTACGGGTCACCACTTCCACAATCTTGGAAACAAAGCAGGTGGCGTACTTCGTCGCGGCCCGCTAAGCCGCGACCGCGATGAGCGAGCCGAGCTTCCCCTGGTCAGGATTTGTGCTGGCGTTCGTCGCCTGCATCATTCTCGCGACTCTCGGCGTAGATCTGATNTANGTCGGGCTCGTCCTGCTGGTATGGGTTGGNTCTCTCTATCTCGTGGCTGCCCGCCCCCCCGAAGCAAAGGCTGCCCCTGCCGGCCCGGCCTTTACGCGCGACAANATGGCAGACCTCTTCGAACATTCCGAAACGCCGGTNGTCATCACCGAACGAGACCGGGTCATCATTGCAAANCTTTCGGCGCGCACNCTGCTCGGCAGCCATATCGTCGGGCAGGATGTACGAATGGCTCTGCGCCAGCCCGAAGCAATNCGATTGCTNGCGCGCGATAGCGAAGGCGGNGCAGTTGTCCGCGGCCTCAATCGCCGNACCGANATCTGGCGGATCAATCGCAAGACCCTGCCCGGTGGGCTGGCCGTTATCGAGTTCGTNAACAAGACGGCCGAAGCGGATATTTCGCGGGCGCACACGGATTTCGTCGCCAATGCCAGNCACGANCTNCGGACGCCNTTGGCNTCGATTATCGGTTACGTCGAAACATTGCGCGAAGACGTNGAAAGCCTNGAACCGAACATGGCNGACAAGTTTCTCGGNACNATCCAGCGCGAGGCGAAGCGTCTGCAGGATCTCGTCAGCGACCTTATGTCCCTGTCGCGAATCGAAGCTGAGAAGCACGATTTGCCCAGCGATACGCTCGATCTATCGAAACTGGCGGAACGTGCGGCCAGCGATGCAGCCAATGGCGAACGATCGGGTCTGTTAGATTTCGAATCAACCGGAGCGTTCCCGGTCCGCGGCGACCGGCAACAGCTCGAACAGCTTGTTCGCAATCTCGTCGACAACGGATTCAAATACGGCGCATCGGATCAACCTCTAGCNGTCCGCCTGCATCCACAGGGCGANAATCGGGTCCGNTTGACNGTCACCGATCGCGGAGAAGGCATNGCNGCGGAACATATCCCNCACCTTACCCGGCGNTTCTATCGTACCGATCCCGGCCGCAGCCGTGCGTCCGGGGGAACAGGGCTTGGTCTCGCGATCGTAAAGCACATCGTCGAACGGCATCGCGGCCGCCTGGATATCGACAGCACGCTTGGCGAAGGTACGCGGGTTACGGTAGTTCTGCCGCTTGAGAAAGATGACACGGCCGAGTGATCGATTGATCGTGCGTTTTCAGTGGACACTCATTTCGATTGGCATGTGTCACAGAAGTGTAATTTCCCGGTCATAGGGGCGTCGCTAGATCGTAATCTTCCGTCCGAAAAAGAGCTGCACCAATGGCTGTTCTCAACCGAGTGATATTGCCGGCTAGCTTGTTCGCCATATTCCTGGCGAGCCCGGCTTACGCGCAGAACAATTCCGTTTCGACCGTCAAGGTCGCGGCTGCGCGTCCTCAACTTGCGATTACGAAGTCTCGGATCAAACTGCCGGTCGGCAAGATCAAGGTGACGCAGAACGCGGCGTATGAAACGCAGGGCGCACCGGCCCCTACCGGCAAGAGCAAGGATAACGGCTGGAGCTTCGAACCGCATGGACGGCTGATGCTNGANGGCGGNTTCATAGATGCCCCCGCNTCGACNGGCGTGGANGACGGGTTCGCTCNCGAGGTCCGTCGTGCGCGTTTNGGTGCAGCGGGNGATATNCCNGGCGGGTTCGGCTATAAGGTGGAACTGGGCTTCGTGAACAAGATAGGCGAAGTCTTCGACGCCGACCTTTCTTACACGACCGGCCCGGTGGAAATTATCGTCGGTCAACACAACAGCTTCCAGTCTCTCGAAGAACTGACCAGCAGCCTGCACACNTCGTTTATCGAACGNGCCGCCTTCACCGACGCCTTCGATCTGNGGCGCAAGCTTGGCGTTTCGGCCACCTATTCGAAGGANGCCCTGCTCATNCAAGGCGGGTTCTTCACCGACAACATCGAAGATACGGCCGACGATAANCGCGGCGTCGATATCCGNGCGGTCTACATGCCCAAGACAGGTGCGACCCAATGGCATATCGGCGGATCGTTTCATTANAACGATCTTGGCCAGCCCGACGCGACNGTCAGATANCGTCAGCGCCCNCTTGTCCATTTTACNGAAAAGCGCTTCCTCGACACGCGCAGGATCACTGCACAGAGCGAGACCAGTTTGGGTGTGGAGACAGCGGTGGTTCGGGGACGCTTTCACGCCGCCGCAGAGGGATATTGGCAATTCGTCGATGTCACCAGCACTGCGAATGATCCCGGGTTCTTCGGCGGTTCCGTCGAAGCGGGTGTGTTTCTGACAAAGGATTCGCGCACCTACAAAAAAGGCAAATTCGACCGCGTCAAACCCAACGCGCCGCTGGGCAAAGGCGGAATCGGCTCGGTCCAGTTTAACGTTCGCTACGACCACCTGGATCTGAACGATGCCGGCATACTCGGGGGCAAGCAGGCCGGGTATTTCGCATCGCTGATCTGGAAGCCGACGGCCTACACCCTTTTGCTCGTGAACTACGGACGTCTCCACTACACCGATGCCGCTATACCCGCGGCCGACGGTGACAGCAATTACGATGTCGACGTCCTCGGCGTGCGTGCCCAGGTCGATTTCTGATCGCACGGCACGGCCCAAGTCAAATATCTGTCGCAACCATGTAATATAGAAGCGCTTTGGCGCAGCTAGCTATCAATCCCCGAGGGCATCCCATGACCAAGACAAAATCTTTCATCTTCGCTGCCGTATCCGCCGTTGCTCTTGCTGCCTGCGGCGGCACCGATGGCGGCTCGCGCGATTCCATTCGTGCAGTCGGTTCTTCGACGGTCTTCCCCTTCGCCAAGGCGGTATCGGAATCCTTCGTTCGTACGCACCCCGATTTCCGTTCGCCGATTATCGAAGCGACCGGGACTGGTGGTGGCATGAAGCTCTTCTGCGCAGGTCTGGGGGCCAGCACCCCGGACATGACACATGCTTCGCGCCGCATGAAAGCCAGCGAATTCGCAGGTTGTCAGGCCAATGGCGTGACCGACATCATCGAAGTTCAGGTGGGCCTCGACGGCATCGCCTTCGCTTCGGCGAAGAACGGCATCACCATGAACCTGACACCGAAAATCGTTTACGAAGCTCTGGCAGCGTCGCCCTATGGCAAACCGCAAACCGCCAAGACCTGGTCCGATGTGGATCCCTCGCTGCCGGACCTGCCGATCCTGGTGTACGGCCCGCCTTCCACCTCCGGCACACGCGACGCGCTGAAAGAACTGGTTCTGGAAGCAGGCTGTGAAACCGATCCGAACATGGAAGCGCTGAAGGAAACCGACAAGGATCGTTTCGGCCAGCTCTGTACGGAAGTCCGGTCGGACGGCGCTTATGTCGATCAGGGCGAGCAGGACAACCTGATCGTCCAGAAGATCGAAGGCAACCCCAATGCCGTGGGGATCTTCGGCTACAGCTACCTCGAAGAAAATTCGAACAAGGTTCAGGGCCTCCACATGAACGGCGTGGCCCCGACGTACGAAAACATCTCGAGCTTCGAATATCCGGGCGCCCGCCCGCTGTATGTCTACGTCAAGAAAGCGCATCTCGATGCGATCCCTGGCCTGAAGCAATATCTCGCCGAGTGGACGAAGATGTGGGCAAAGGATGGCGATCTGGCCAAGATTGGTCTTGTCGCCTCGCCTGACGACGTTATGGCGGCCAACCAGAAAGCAGCCACAGAGTTCACCACGCTCGACGGCGCGCAGCTCAAGTAAGGTCTGAATACACTTATGTCGCCCGCCATTCTGCTTCTCCTGGCCCTCGGGCTCGGGCTTGCCGGATGGCTGGCGGCCCGTGCGCGTGCGTGGACCTTCCGCCGGTCCAGCGCCGATGGCCGCATTGCCAGCCTCCCGAACTATCATGCCTGGTATGTCGCCCTGTGGGTGGTTCTGCCGGTTCTGGCATTCGTTGCCTTGTGGAGCGCGATCGCGCCCGGTCTGGTCAGCCAGTCCGTGCTCGCCAGCCCGGCAGCGGCGGAGCTTCCTTCCTTCGGGTTCCAGCGCCAGACTATCCTCAACGAAGCGCGGGCCGTGGCTACCGGTGCAGCACCCGGCGTTTTCAATCCGCAGGCCGCGGGTCTGGTCGAACCGTTTCGCGATGCCTTGTCCCACTATAATCTGATCGGCGTCGTCGTAACGCTGCTGATCGCGTTCCTGGGGGGCGTCTGGGCATTCCTGCGCCTCAACCCCGATTTTGCGGCCCGTTCGAAGGTCGAAAGGATCGTGATGGCGATCCTGTTGGGCGCTTCGTTGGTCGCGATCCTCACCACGCTCGGCATTCTCGCCAGCCTGATATTCGAAACCATCCGCTTCTTCGGGATGGTCTCGCCGATCGATTTTCTGTTCGGTACGCACTGGGGCCCAGACCCCATGGCCAATGCCGCCAACCCCGACAGCAGTCGCTACGGCGCGGTGCCCCTCTTCTGGGGGACGTTGTTCATCGGCGCGATCATCGCAATGATCGTGGCCATCCCCCTCGGCCTGATGAGCGCGATCTATCTGACGCAATATGCCGACCCGGCCCTGCGCAAATGGATCAAGCCTGCGCTTGAAATCCTCGCCGGTGTGCCGACCGTGGTTTACGGTTATTTCGCCGCGCTGACCATTGCTCCGGCCATCCGCAACATCGCTATCTCTCTAGGCGCGATGAACCCGTCCAGCGAAAGTGCGCTTGCCGCAGGCCTGGTGATGGGTGTGATGATCATTCCCTTCGTTTCGTCCATGGCTGACGACAGTATTGCCGCCGTGCCCCAATCGATGCGCGACGGAAGTCTCGCCATGGGGGCGACGACGAACGAAACCATCCGCCGCGTCCTNGTNCCCGCGGCCCTGCCCGGCATCGTTGCCGGCATCATGCTCGCTGTCAGCCGCGCGATCGGTGAAACGATGATTGTGGTGATGGCCGCATCGACTGCCGCCAATCTCACTGCCAACCCGCTCGAATCGATGACCACGGTCACTGTGCAGATCGTGGCCATGCTTACAGGCGAGGGAAGTTTCGATCATCCCGCCACTCTGAGCGCCTTTGCGCTGGGGTTTGTCCTGTTCATGGTCACGCTGGGCCTCAACTTTATCGCACTCCGCGTCGTCAAGAGGTACCGCGAAGCTTATGACTGAGCGTCTCGATCCCACGCGCCAGGCCGCTTTCGAAGCCCGCCTGAAGAAACGCTACGCTGCGGAACGTCGCTTCAAGGCATTTGGCCTTGGCGCGATCCTGTTCTCGGTCGCCGTGTTGCTGTTCCTGCTCGGAACAATGACGCTCAACGGCATCGGCGGCTTCCAACGCGTCGAGCTCGAAGTTCCGATCGACTTCACGCAGGCCGGCATCGCGGCAGATCCCGCAACCATGGATCAACCGGGCGCAATCCAGACCCTCGAAGCGCAAGGGCTGCGCGACGTCGTTCAGTATTTCGCGCAGGAAAATCTCGGCGAAGAAGCGGCTTCTCAGCTTGGCGGTCAGGCCTGGCGCGATGTTGCCGACGAAATCATCGGCAATCCTTCCGTCCTGCAGACCCAGGCAAGTTTCTGGCTCCCGGCATCTGCAAGTCTCGCTTCTGGTTATCAGGGCGAAGGTTCGCCTGAAATGCGGGCGCTGGCCACGCAGCTTTCCGAACGCGGGCAGATCGCAAAACGGTTCGATGCCGGGTTCCTGACCCGTTCGGACGCCACCAACCCGCAGCAGGTGGGCATCTGGGGGGCGCTGAAAGGCTCGATCCTGACCATGCTCATCACCCTTGCGCTGGCCTTCCCGATCGGTGTCCTCGCTGCGCTCTACTTGGAAGAATATGCGCCCAAGAACCGGTGGACGGACGTGATCGAACTGTCGATCAACAATCTGGCGGCGGTTCCATCGATCATCTTCGGTCTGCTTGGCCTTGCCGTATTTCTGACCCTNTTNCCGAACCTGCGATCCGCGCCGATCATCGGCGGCATGACGCTGGCGTTGATGACGATGCCCGTAATCGTCATCGCCGGACGNAANGCGATCAAGGCCGTACCGCCCAGCATTCGCGACGGGGCGCTGGCTGTCGGNGCATCGCCCGTNCAGGTGGTCTTNCACCATGTCCTGCCGCTCGCCCTTCCCGGCATACTTACCGGTACCATTATCGGCATGGCCCGCGCTCTGGGCGAAACCGCACCGCTGCTGATGATCGGCATGCGCGCTTTCGTCGCGACCCCGCCCGACGGATTTACATCGCCGGCAACCGTGCTGCCGATGCAGATTTTCCTCTGGTCGGATGAAATCGACCGCGGCTTCGTGGAACGCACGAGTGCGGCAATCATCGTACTATTGCTGTTCCTGCTCGTCATGAACGGGCTCGCCATCTACCTGCGTAACAAATTCGAGAAAACCTGGTGACCGTAGTCCACGACAACCTCGAGAAGACCGAAGCCAAGATGAGCGCCAAGGCGGTTTCCGTCTTCTATGGCGACAAGAAGGCTATCGACGAGGTCTCGATCGATATCCCGACCCAGTATGTGACGGCGTTCATCGGTCCATCCGGTTGCGGCAAGTCGACCTTCCTGCGCACGCTCAACCGTATGAACGACACGATCCCTTCGGCCCGCGTCGAAGGTGAGATCGAACTGGATGGCCGGGACATATACCGCTCCGGCATGGATGTGGTGCAANTGCGCGCACGGGTTGGCATGGTTTTCCAGAAACCCAATCCATTCCCCAAATCGATCTACGAAAACATCGCCTACGGCCCGAANATCCACGGCNTGGCCGAGGGCAAGGACGAGCTCGATGCCATNGTGGAGAAATCGCTCAGGCGCGCNGGCCTGTGGGAAGAGGTNAAGGATCGNCTTCAGGATAGCGGCACCGCCCTGTCNGGGGGGCAACAACAGCGTCTNTGTATTGCTCGNGCTATCGCGGTCGATCCGGAAGTGATCCTGATGGACGAACCCTGCTCGGCCCTCGACCCCATCGCAACTGCCAAGATCGAGGAACTGATTGCCGAACTCAATGGCCGTTATGCCATCGTGATCGTTACCCATTCCATGCAGCAAGCCGCACGTGTCAGTCAGCGNACCGCCTTCTTCCACTTGGGAAAAATGGTGGAATATGGTCGTACTTCTGACATATTTACCAATCCGCACGAACAGCGCACCCAGGATTACATCACTGGACGCTACGGATAAGGCCATGAATTCGATGCAAGAACACACTGTAAAGGCCTTCGACGAAGATATTACGCGGCTGCGCGGCCTTATCGCCGAAATGGGCGGGCTCGCCGAAGCGGCTGTCGAGCGTTCGCTCGAAGCCTTGGTCAAGGGCGACGACGAGCTTGCCGACCTGGTCATCAAGGGCGACAAGAAGATCGACGCGCTCGAAACCGAGATCGACAAGCTCGCGGTCCGTATCATCGCCCTCCGCGCGCCAATGGCCGACGATCTGCGCGAAGTGATCGCCGCTCTCAAGATTGCCGGCGTCGTCGAACGGATCGGCGATTATTCGAAGAACATCGCCAAGGCGAGCAAGCAGATCGGCCCNAACCGCAAGCAGTTCGAACCGCTCACGCTGCTCCCCGCGATGGCNGAAGTCGCCGCGGAAATGGTTCACGATGTGTTGACCGCCTATGCCGCACGCGATGCCGAACTTGCCCGCGAAGTCATCGCGACGGACGAGAAGGTCGACGCTTTCTACAACTCGATTTTCCGCAACCTCGTCAGTCACATGGTGGAAAACCCTTCCACGATCTCGAGCGCGGCACAGATGCTCTTCATCGCGCGCAATCTCGAACGTGTGGGCGATCATGCAACGAATGTTGCTGAAATGGTGCATTTCGCCGCAACCGGAAACTATCCGCCCGACGAGGACAGTTGACACAAAACTGTAGTTCAAAGGTCATAAAGCCATGCCGACCGAGATAGAGAACTCCCGGAAAGGCAAGGATTTGCACGCGGCCAAACTATTGCTGGTAGAGGACGATCCGGCCCTCTCCGAACTGCTCGAATATCGCTTCACCAATGAAGGCTACAACGTACGCACGACGTCGGATGGCGATGAAGCCCTGCTTCTCGCATCGGAAGACGTGCCGGACCTGGTNATCCTGGACTGGATGATCGAAGGTACCAGCGGGATCGAAGTCTGCCGCCGCTTGCGNCGGGACAAGGATACCGCGCATGTTCCGATCATCATGCTTACCGCGCGCGAGGCAGAGGATGATCGTATCCGCGGTCTCGATACCGGCGCGGACGATTACCTCACCAAACCCTTTTCGCCACGCGANCTTCTCGCGCGGGTTGCCGCTGTCATGCGGCGCATCCGCCCTGCCCTGGCGGGGGAAAGCATCGAAGTCGGCGATATCCTGCTCGATCCCGTAGCGCACAAGGTCACCCGCCGTGGCCGCACGCTGCAACTCGGACCGACCGAATATCGGCTGCTGAAATTCTTCATGGAAAGCCCGGGTCGGGTCTTCAGCCGTGGGCAATTGCTCGACGGCGTGTGGGGTACCGAAAGCGAAATCGAACTGCGAACGGTCGACGTACATATTCGCCGTTTGCGCAAGGCGATCGAGATCGAAGGCGCAAAAGATCCGGTTCGTACCGTCCGCAGCGCAGGTTACTCGCTGGAAGCGTAGCGACCTATCGGCAGACGCTGCGCCAGCGAGGGCTCATGTCGAGATGGAAATGATCGGCATGGGCCGCGTTGTAATCGGGTGACAGGACAGTCGAAAAACTGTCGCANGCATCNTCGCGCACCCTTCGCAGGAATTGGGCTTTATCGCCNTCTCCNGACCAGTCGTTCAGCACGCTNATCCGCGTGCCATCCGCAAGGACGAACCCCGCAATATCTATCGCGTTGGCAGTCGCGTGTTCACTCCAAGGACCGGAATCACGTCCGTAGAGACGACGGCAGGAATACGCCCCAAGATGCTCTATACGTTGAATTTCCGAACCAAAGATTTCTTCGGCCAGCGGCGCCACTGCCTCGCGTTCCCACAACAGCAGCGCAATCGATGCCGAACATGTCACAGGCGGACTATTCGGCGACAACGGGAGCCCGGTAAGGACGGTACGATCTTCCCGCCTGCAAGCACCTTCGCCCGCCGGCTCGAGTATTTCATGGACCACATCGCTGCGGTCGAGAACGCCCCGGCATTCGGCCACATCCTCACGCAGGGATTGCAACTTGGCTTCCGTCGCCCACCCCCCAGGATCGCGTAGGTCCAGTGGCGCCCAGGGGTCATGCTCGGGATGTTCGGCNANCCACACGCGGCCAGCTATCAGCAGGCTGGCCAAGATCAGGAATACCAGAACCCGGCGGTCACCGGTGAACTTGCCGATGCGTTTGGAAAAATGCGCCTTTACCATCGATGTTCCAACACTTCGCCCTTCCCGATGGTACTCGGCTGCTACCTATGTTTCTAAGTAGCTGTGGTCGCGGCAAATTGTTCCTCACCCAACGATGCTTGCCCAGAACCGGCGTTGTGGATGCGGGTCACGCTAGCTGAGCGATTTCGTCGAGACGTTGCCGCACCGCGCGCAGGTCGTTGTCGAACAAGCGCACCTGTTCATCCTTGGCGGCCCCATCCAGACGCAGCAGATAGGATGGGTGCGCTGTCACCCACAACTCACTGCCGTCCTCCAGCTGGATCGGTGCGCCCCGAGCCTTGGAAATACTGACCGTTTTTCCCAGCATGCCCCGAGCTGCACTGGCGCCCATCGCCAGCACAAGTTTCGGTTGAACGATCGCTCTTTCGCTTTCCATCCACCACCGACACGTATCGATTTCCTTTGCCGCCGGGCTCTGGTGAATGCGCCGTTTTCCGCGCTGAACATATTTGAAATGCTTTACGGCGTTGGTGACGTAAGCCGCGCTTCGATCAATCCCCGCCGTCTGCAGATGATCGTCGAGCAATTGTCCCGCTGGGCCGACGAAGGGTCGGCCCTTCATATCCTCCTGATCACCCGGCTGTTCGCCCACGATCATCAAGGCAGCGTCCTGCGGCCCTTCTCCCATGACGGCGTGATTATCGAGCAATCCGATCGGGCATTTGCGACAGGCTGATATAGCCTTGTCGATCGCGGCCAAAGTCTCCGGCCGCTCGTCGAATTCCAGCGCTCCCTTCTCGACCATTTTCGCCTCACGGGATTGGGCCCCTGCGACGAGCTCGGGAATTAGCGCCGCTTCNGGCATGTTCTTCCAGTANTTCTTCGGCATTTCTTTCAGCATCGCGCCGATCTTGAGACGCGCCGGATTGAAGATGGACGCGTAATAAGTGCGCCATAAATCCTCCATGGGATCGCCNTGCGGAGCATCGGAGCGCTCTGCCGCCGGCCCCTCNGTCATGGTTTCGCCGTCCCANTGAAGGCTTCCNCGAGGCGTAAGGATCGACCAGCGCATATTGGCAAACCTGCGCATGAANAAACCCGCATTGGCGCGCANAATATGATGNTCAGGCTCGAACCAGGCGACGTATCGATCACCGCCTTCTGCCTCATCCGCTTCGACNAGNCGAAACCGCACAAANGCATGCATCTTGTGACTGTCGCGCCGAACATTNTTGTCNAGCTCCTCGATNTTGCGGACATCGTCGTCAGCCTTGTCCTCCATCATNCCGGGATTTGCCTGCAACCGCCATAACANCCGGTACAACAGCGCGAACCNCTCCGGATCGGAATGAAGCGCGGCATTTCTTGCCAGGTTCACGAANCGCCGGTTGGCACGTACAGGNGGCGCACCTGAAGTCGGCGCAGGAACNCCATGNTCACCTTGCGCGAAAAGGTCNCCGCTCCCTCCCGGTTCGATCCANGAAATACGNTCGGGCGNAACCCGAGCCTGNATCAGCGCTCGTGCACAATCGCGCCAGAAATCGAAATCATCCGCTGNCGGCAGATGCACCNCATGGAAACTGTCNGCGNGCGCGNCCTGGAGCATGGTCATGCCGAAAACAGCTCCAGCTGCTCGGTCTTGGNCGCNAGCATCGTGCGCAGGTCTGCGCGGTCCGTCAGCATTAAAGGACGCCAATCCACGGTGCAGATGAACGGTCGAACCTTGGTGATGGACAGCGTAAGCCGCGCCACATCGTCGAGCCGCAACGTTCGGTGCCTGCGACTGGCAAGGATCTTGTNAACCGCTTTTACGCCCAGNCCNGGCACGCGCAGCAATTGCTCCTTCGTGGCGCGATTTACATCNACGGGGAACTGCTCCCGAAACTTGAGCGCCCAGGCAAGCTTGGGGTCGATGTCCAGCGGCAGATTTCCGTCNGCTTCTGTCGCCTGCATCACCTCGGCCGGCTTGTAGCCGTAAAANCGCATCAACCAGTCNGATTGNTATAGCCTGTGTTCNCGGATCANNGGCGGCCGCTTCAACGGGAGAACCGCGCTCGCATCGGGAATGGGAGAAAACGCNCTGTAATATACGCGNCGCAGTTTGAAACTGTCGTANAGNCGGCTCGCCTTGCCCACGATATCGCTGTCCGTCGCCGTGTCCGCGCCAACGATCATCTGCGTGGATTGCCCAGCGGGGGCAAAACGCGGCGCATGTTTGAACTTCTTGCGCGCATCTTTCAGCTCGGCGATGTCGCTGGTCACCTTGCCCATCGCCCCTTCGATCTGTCCGGAATTCTTGTCCGGCGCGAGGCGGGTCAGCCCGCTATCGGTCGGCAGTTCCACATTGATCGACACGCGATCGGCATACAGCCCGGCCTGATGCACGATTTCCGCATCCGCTTCGGGGATGGTCTTGAGATGGATATAACCGCGAAAATCATGTTCTTCGCGAAGGATGCGNGCNACTTCGACCAGCTGCTCCATCGTATGATTGGAGCTTTTGACGATGCCTGACGAAAGNAACAGCCCCTCGATATAATTACGCCGATAGAACGCCANTGTCAGATCCACCACTTCCTGCGGGGTGAACCGGGCGCGNGCGACGTTCGAACTCTTGCGATTGATACANTAGTGGCAATCGAACACGCAGTAATTGGTCAGCAGGATTTTCAGCAGACTGATGCAGCGGCCGTCNGGCGCATAGGCGTGACATATGCCCATCCCTTCCGTCGACCCGATCCCCTTCCCGCCAACCGAATTGCGTTTCGTCGTTCCCGAAGACGCGCAGGATGCGTCGTATTTAGCCGCATCCGCGAGAATTTCGAGCTTCTGAAGGGTGGAGGCAGAGGCCATTTGTTCTATATATGTTCAACACGCTGCGTTGCAAATATCGTTTGATATAATTCGCCCCCCTCTCCGTTTTCCCTGCATCCATCCGCGGGACCAAACAGACGCGTCGATCATTGCATGAAGACAAATCTCACGAGGAGACGACTGATGAAACACGCCGAAGGAAATCCGGAAGACCTCAAGAAGAAGTTCTGGAAGTCGCTGGCAGACAGCCCATTTCTGTTCCTCCAGCTCACGAACGACAGCTCCACTGCGGTGCCGATGAGCCCGCAGCTCGACAAGGATGCCAACAGTTCGATCTGGTTCTTCACCCACACCAAGAGCGACTTTGCNANGCTCGGTTCCGCCACCGCGACCTTCGAAGGAAAGGGCCACGACATGTTCGCCCGCTTCAACGGCACGCTGGTGAAGGAAACCAGTCAGGAGCGGTTCGACCAGTTCTGGAATAATTTCATCGAAGCCTGGTACGATGGCGGCAAGACCGATCCNGATATCCTGTTCCTGCGCATGGATCTGGGCGATGCNGAAATCTGGGACGGCGACATCGGCCTCCTGAATACCGCGAAGATGGCATTGGGCATGACGGTCCACGACGAAGCGGAAAAACGCCACGTCGACACGGTCGATATCTGATCCAACCGTCTCTCGAATCGAAAAGGGGCGCCTCACCGGGCGCCCCTTCTTGTATCAGTCGTTCTTCCTGCCAGGTTCGATCGGCACCATCGTCTCGTCTCCGGCAACATCGTCGACCACTTCGACAATNCCCTGCCCCAGATGGCTGCGCCTGCGCGAATAGAGCACATAGATCACCACGCCGATGATCCCCCANCCCGGCAGGAACAGCATGGCNGCACTCGGCAGGTTGAAGAACAGCAGNACGCAGCCGATGATCGTCAGCGGCGCGACGACCCACACCATGGGNACCTTGAAGTGNCGCTTGCGCCCCGGATCCCTCACGCGCAGCACCATCACGGCCACTGCCACCATGAGGAAGGCATAGAGCGTTCCCGCGTTCGAGATGTCCGCCAGCTGACCGACCGGGAAGAATGCCGCCCCGATGGCTACGGCAAGACCGGTGATGATGGTCACGACATGCGGCGTCTTGAACCGTGGATGCACCCGGCTCAACCGTTCGGGGAGCAGCCCATCGCGGCTCATCACGAAGAAGATGCGCGTCTGGCCGAAAATCAGCACCAGGATGACCGAAGGCAGCGCGAGGAAGGCTGCCAGCCCGATCGCNTTGCCGAAGCCGGAAAAGCCCAGCATCTTGAGCACATGGGCNANNGGNTCGTTCGAACAGACCAGCGCATCGGCATATTGCGGCATCGCACACTGGCGCGCCAGTTCGGGCGATCCCGCTTCCAGCGGAATGCCCATCGCATCCATGATGGGCTGCCCGCCGATGGTCCCGATTGCACCCCCTGCGACAAGGATGTAGAAGATCGTGCAGAATAGCAGCGATCCGACCAGCCCGATGGGCACGTTGCGCTGCGGGTTCTTGGTTTCCTCCGCCGCGGTCGAAACCGCATCGAAACCGACATAGGCGAAGAACATGGTCGCCGCNGCACCGACTGCGCCCACCCCGGTTCCCCANCCGCCGAAGACCCCGGCCGGCAGGAACGGGTTGAAATGCGACGCTTCGAATTCCGAGCTCGTCAGCGTGATCGCCACGAACGCGGTCAGCGCCGTAACCTTCACGATGACGAGGACGGCATTGACCTTGGCGCTTTCGCTCGTGCCGATGACCAGCAGGCCGGTCACTAGCAGCGCGATCACCAGCGCAGGAAGGTTGATGAACCCGCCTGCGGCCCCGCCCAGGGCCAGCGGCCCCGCGCTCAACCAGGCGGGCAGATGAATACCCAGTCCGCCCAGCACGGTCCCCGAGAAATATCCCGACCAGCCTACCGAAACCGCCGATGCGGCGATGGCGTATTCCATGATCAGCGCCCAGCCCACCGTCCAGGCGAAGAATTCGCCGATGGTCGCGTAACTGTAGGTATAGGCCGATCCGGCGACCGGTATCATCGCGGCAATTTCGGCATAGCAGAGCGCGGCGACGATGCAGACGCCGCCGGCTATGGCGAAGGCGATCATCAGGCCGGGTCCGGCCTTTTGCGCCCCGACGGCGGTCAGCACGAAAATGCCCGTGCCGATAACGCAACCGATGCCCATCAGGGTGAGTTGGAACCAGCCAAGCGACCGGCTCAGCGACTTCTTCTCCGCTGCGGCCAGAATGGCGTCGAGCGGTTTTACTCTGTCGAAAATCATGCGGCCTATGGCCCCCCACAGGCCCGCCGCAGGACTACCCTGCTCCGCCAGCCGGACTACGGCAATTAAATGCTAATTCCTCGCCCGAAAAGCCGAATTCGTATCAAGTACCCAGAATTGAGGGAAACAGGCCGGTTGCAAGGATGATGGCGACCGCCAGCGGGCACAGCCACGCGATCAGGAAACGCCATATGCCGAACGCCAGCGGGGACAGCCCCGTCGTGGTCAGCAGCAGGTTCTTGTCCGCTTTCCACCCGATGAAGATCGATGTCAGCAGCGCGCCGACCGGCAGCATCACCTTGCCGGTAAATCCATCGACCGTGTCCAGGATATCGGTATCCGCGAACAGGCTCCAGAAGCCCAGCGGGCGCACATCGGCCCACACATTGTAACCCAGCAGGCAGGCTATCCCCATCAGGAAGGCACCGCCNCCGAAGATCAGCGCCGATTTCGGGCGGCTCCAGCCACGCTCNCCGATGCCCCAGGCCGTCGGCACTTCCAGCAGCGAAATCGAACTGGTNACCGCCGCCACCAGGATGAGGACGAANAACAGGAANCCGAACAGGGCGCCGCCCGGCATGGTCTGGAATGCNAAAGGCAAAGTCTGGAACACCAGCGTCGGCCCCGCTGCGGGATCGAGGCCCACAGCGAANACGATCGGGAAGATCATCAGNCCGGCCAGCAGGGCNACGCAGGTATCGGCAACCGCGATNAGGGCCGANGTCGGGCCAAGGCCGCTGCCTTCCTTGATATAAGATCCGTAGGTTATCAGCCCGGCAACCCCCAGCGACAGCGAGAACAGGGCCTGCCCAAGGGCGGAATTCATGACCTGCGGGGTCAGCTTCGACCAGTCCGGCGTGAACAGGAACGCAGCGGCCTGGCCGATGTCGCCTTCGATGGCGCCATACAGCACCAGCCCGACCAGCAGGACGAAGAACATGGGCATCAGATAGGTCGCCGCCTTCTCGATACCCGAACTCACACCGCGCGCGACGATATAGAGCGTCAGTCCCATGAAGACGAAGTGGACGCCCAGCAGCAGACCGGGGCTGGCGAACATGTCGCTCAGCCGCTGCTGGATCTGATCCTGGCTTTCACCGGCCAGCGCGCCTCTGAAGGGNTCACCGGCCAGAATGGCCTGNACCAGATCGCCGCCCATGATGCCCGCGTAATAGAGCACCCAGCCCGCCACCACGGAATAGAACGAAACGATCAGGAAGGCCGCCAGCGCGCCCACGCCGCCGAAAATCGCCCAGCTNGGCGATGCCTTGGACTGTGCGGCCACGCGCCGGATCGATCCCACGGCGTCCGTCTGTCCCGCCTTGCCGATGAACACTTCGGACAGGACCAGCGGCAGACCCAGCAGGAACACGCAGGCGATATAGAAGATTACGAAGGCGCCGCCGCCACTTTCCCCGGCAAGCGTGGGGAAGCGCCAGATGTTCCCCAACCCCACTGCAGCCCCTACCGCAGCAAGGATGAATGCCGAACGCGAGGACCAGCCTTCGCTTGTCGAAGTGGTGGTTGCGACCATCGTTTTTACACCTCCCGGATCGCGACTATTGCTGCCGCGCGCATGAAATNTGCGCCCTTAGACACGGAATACCGTGGAATTCCAAGCTTCGCTTTGCCATCGTCCACGCGATTGCTACTGGAGCGACCATGTCTACAACCTTCCAGCTTGATACCAGCACCAGCCGTGCCAATCCCACACCGCAGCCGATGAAGCGGCTTACCGTGCCCAAGATCCGGGCGCACAAGGCGGACGGGGAAACGCGCGAACCGCTGGTGATGCTCACGGCCTACACCGCGCGCCAGGCGCAACTGCTTGATGCGCATTGCGATATCCTGCTGGTGGGCGATTCTCTGGCGCAGGTCATCTATGGACTGCCCACCACCATCCCCGTCACGCTCGACATGATGGCCAATCACGCCGCGGCCGTCGTGCGGGGCAGCTATCACTCCGTTGTCGTGGTCGACATGCCATTCGGATCGTACGAACAGTCGCCCCAGCAGGCGTTCGAAAGCGCCACATTCCTGCTCAAGCAGTCGGGCGCAGCCGCGGTCAAGCTCGAAGGCGGCGAACAGATGGCCGAAACCGTGGCCTTCCTCAATCAGCGGGGCATTCCCGTCATGGGCCATGTCGGCCTCACCCCACAGGCGGTCAATGTGCTCGGTGGATACGGCGCGCGCGGCCGCGACGATGCGGAAGCGACNAAGATCGTTGGCGATGCCCAGGCGCTCGACAAGGCAGGGGCCTTCGCCATCGTTCTGGAAGGCGTGCTCGAGCCGATCGCGATAGAAGCGACGAAGACGGTCTCCTGCCCTACCATCGGCATCGGCGCTTCCGCCCAATGCGATGGGCAGGTCCTCGTGACNGAAGACATGCTGGGCATGTTCGATCGNGTCCCCCGCTTCGTGAAGAAGTATGAAGACATCGCCGGCGTCATNGAACGCACGGTGGTGAAATACGCCGAAGAAGTGCGTGCGCGCAGTTTCCCGACCTCCGATCAAACCTATCAGCCCAAGGGCTGACCAACCGAGCATCTCCCATGGAAACCATGCGCAAATACTACGCGTTCTCCTTCGCCTTTACCGCGGTCTGCTTTGCGCTGGCTGCATGGTATGGCTGGGCGAGCACCGGATCGATCACCGCTACCCTCGGCATTCTGTGGATTGTCCTTGTCCTCTCGATCCTCGAAGTTTCGCTCAGCTTCGATAATGCCGTGGTCAACGCCACCGTGCTGCGCGATATGGATCCGGTCTGGCAGCAGCGCTTCCTGACCATCGGGATCCTGATCGCGGTTTTCGGCATGCGCATCGTCTTTCCCATTGCGATCGTCGCCATCGCGGCAAAGGTCGGACCTCTCGAGGCGGTTTCCTTGTCGCTTAACAATCCCGCCGAATACGAACGCATCGTGTCCGATGCGCATATCGGCATTGCCGGTTTCGGCGGCGCCTTCCTGGCGATGGTGGGGATGACCTTCTTCTTCGACAACGACAAGGAAGTGCACTGGATCGCGGCGGTCGAAAAAACGATCAACAAATTCTCCAATGTTCCCGCGATCGAAATCGGGCTCGTGCTCGTGCTGGTCTACACGGTCTCGACCATGCTCGCGCCGGCCGATGCCATTACCTTCCTCACCGCTGCCATCCTCGGTCTCGTGACCTTCATTGCCGTGCACGCCATCGCGGCCCTGATCGAGGAACGCGAAGCGGCCAAGAAGGCCACGGGCGAAATCGTCAAATCAGGCCTCGGCGGTTTCCTCTATCTGGAAGTCCTCGATGCCAGCTTCAGCTTCGACGGCGTGATCGGCGCCTTCGCACTGTCGAACAACATGATCATCATCGCTCTGGGCCTGTCTGTCGGGGCAATGTTCGTCCGTTCGATGACGATCCATCTGGTGCGCACCGGCACGCTGGCCCAATATCGCTACCTCGAACACGGCGCGTTCTGGGCGATCATCGTGCTCGGGATCATCATGCTGCTGTCGGCCCGCTACCATATTCCGGAAACGATCACCGGACTGCTGGGCGCCGTTCTTATCGGGCTCAGCTTCGCGTGGTCGGTGCGGCACAATCGCCGCCATCCCGAAGATGCGATGACGCCGCCAGCCGACTAGCGATCGGCGCTGCCACCACCAGCTGGAACAGGTGATAGAGCAGCAGCGCCACCACGATGAACCCCGCCTGGTCGGCAGGAAAAAGGATGGTGGCCAGCGGCGCGCCCACTGCTGCGCTCTTCTGCGCGCCGGCAAACAGGAAAGAAATGCGATCCGGGCGCGCAAGGCCAAGAGCTTTGCCCGTCAGCCATGCCCCGATGTTCGCGACGAACAGAAACGTTGCGACCAGCCCTGCGATACCCAGCCAGTCGAGCGCATCGACCCGGGTCCAGATACCCTGCTCTACCGCACCCGAAAACGCCACGTAGATCGCTGCCGAAATCACGAAGCGATCGACCCACACGATCTTTCCCTTGTGGCTGTTTGTGAACGCGACCGTCCGGCTTTGCAGTAACTGCCCGATGGCGAAGGGCAGCACCAGCAGCAGCATGATCTTGACGAAAGCGTCTATCCCCACATCCCCGCTGCCGCTCCCGCCCAGCGCGAGAAAGACAGGGACCGTCACGAACACACCAAGGATGTTGAGCAGCGCCGCGGCCACCACCGACAGCGCGACATTGCCCCCTGCCAGCGAGCTATAGGATGTCGCTGACTGGACGGTGGACGGCAGCACGCCCAGATACAGGAAACCCAACGCCACGGACGGCGCGAGCCAGGCACTCGCAAGTGACGACAGTGCCAGTCCGATCACCGCCATTGCGCCGAAGACCCACAGGATCAGGGGCAGCAGGAACCGCCAGTTGGCGACACCGGCCACGATGTCGCCGCGCGCTATCCGCATTCCGTTTAGCAGAAACAGGACGAATATCGCGGCATTCGCCACCGCCCCGGCTACTCCCCGCGCGTCGCCTGTCGCAGGCAGCAGGGCGGCAAGCGCAATGGCGGTGACCAGCATGCGCAGCATGGGGTCCGACAGGACTGTTCTGAAACTCATGGACCGCCCTCTGCCGCGCCGTGGGGCGGGTGTCGAGAGGTTCAGATCGCTGTCACAGATCTCAACTTCGCTTCAAGTTCAATTCGCTTCGGGTCGTTCTCTGGCAGAACCGCGATGAGCGCGGAAATTGCATAGGGGTTCATCGGCTGCAATTCGTGCGCTGCCAGGGCGAAGGCCAGTGCCTCTTCCTGATCGCCCAGTTCCCGCGCCGCCACACTGCGCGCGGCCAGCACCCAGGGCACGCGCCCCATGCCGGATTGCATGGCATGATCCAGCAGCGGCACCGCCCTCGCCCATTTCCCTTCCGCTGCCAGGGCATCGGCCAGCATGGCGGCGGCCTCACCGTTCATCGGGTTACCCTGCACATATGTCTCGATCATACGCCGAGCATCTGCCGGGGTGTTCTGTACCCCGATCAAACGTATGATCAGCACCCATCCGCGTCNGATTTCGGCAGATCGCTCATANGNCGNGCGCGCNGCCGCCCGNTTACCCGATGCNAGTTCCGCGTCGCCCAGGATCGANAACGCATCGGCCGAACCNGGAAACCGGNGCGCGAAATCCCGCGCCTTCGCCNCACCCGCCGCCGGGTCTCCACGAGCAATCGCCGTCCGCACGAAATTGCGCGTCTCGACCCCGCCTCCNTNGNNCGAACTGTTTGTATTTACNGCAGGAAGTACCACCATNCCGCCTTGCGATACCGCCGCCAGATCGAGGAATTCGGCGGCCGCANCCCGGTCGCCCAGCGCTTCGTANGCCCGCCCGACCAGCGTCCGCAGATACGCAGACCCACCGTTCCCCGCAGCAGTCTCCGCAAACCGCGAAACCAGCTCCTGCTCCCCGCCACTGCGCGACAGCGCGTAAGCCAGCAAATCCCGAACCCTCCGATTATCCGCCTGCCCCCCACCATAAATCCGATCCAGAGCCCTCACCGCACTCGCATAGTTCTCCTCCTGCAAATCGATGATGGCCGATAGGATTTGCGCTGACGGTACCCTCCTTTCGACGAGGTTGGACCGCCCAAGCAGGTCGCGCGCCAATCGGAAATTTCCGCCCCGCGCCGCGATGACTGCCTGGATGAAAAGCCCCTGCGCTGCACCAACCGCGCTGCCGTCGCCCCCGCGCAGAACTCGAAGCGCCTCTGCCGCCTCCCCCGCATCCCCAAGAGTAGCCGCAAGCTCGACGCGCAAGGAAACGTCGTCAGGCTGCCGCTCGACGGCATCGCGCAGGAAGCGAACGCCCGATCGCAAACCTTGGGCATCGCGGATCAGCTGGCCACGAAATCGCAGCGCTCCGCCGTTCTCGGGATCCAGTTCCAGTGCGCGCTCTACCGCCTGTGAAGCCTGCACCTGCTCGCCGCGACGATAGCGCAGCCGCCCGATTTCGACCCAAAGTTCAGCATTCGCCGGGTCTGCCTCGTAGGAACTGTCGAATGCTCGCGCTGCCGCGGCTAAATTGCCCTCGGCCATCTCGATGCGTCCCAGCAGCAAATGGCGCTCTGCGGCGGCCCCTGCGGGAAAATCCTCCCCTTCAAGCCAGTTTCGCGCACCTTCGAAATCTCCTTCCCCCAATGCAGCTTCCGCAAAGTCGAGCGAAAGCTCTCGCCGGGGAACGCCGGCAGCGAGCGCATGGTCGAGGTGAATTCTGGCGATGCCAGGGTTGCCGTTGGCCAATTCCAACCGCGCTTTATCTACCTCTGACAGAGTATCCTGCAGTTGCCCGCAAGCTCCCAGCACAAGAGAGGTAAACGCAAACAGCGAACAGGCCCTGAGGCTAAGTCTGCAGGTCATACTGCTTGAGCAGGTCGTATAACGTCGGGCGGCTAATACCGAGCAACTTTGCGGTGTTCGAAATATTCCCCTCGCTCCGCGCGAGCGCTTGCCGGATCAGCCGACGATCCGCCTGCTCGCGCGCGGCTTTGATATTGAGGGTGATGTCTGCGCCATCATCACCGGCCTGTTCCAGATCCAGATCCTCGACTGATACCAATTTGGCATCGGCCATGATTACCGCCCGCTTGACGCGGTTCTCGAGCTCGCGGACGTTTCCAGGCCAGCTCCAATTGTCGATTACCGCAAGTGCATCCGGTGCAAAACCTTTTACCTTGAGGTTCATCTCGTCGGCAAACCGCGCCAGGAAATATTTGGCCAGCAGGATGGCATCGCCCGTCCGCTCTGCAAGCGTAGGCACCTTGATCACCATCTCCGCAAGGCGGTAGAACAAGTCTTCTCGGAATGTTCCATCCGAAATCATGGCTTCAAGGTTCTGGTGGGTGGCACACACGATCCTCGTATCGACGGGGATCGTTTTTCGACCACCAAGACGTTCGATGTTCCGCTCCTGCAGAAACCGTAACAACTTCACCTGAAGAGGCAGCGGGATATCGCCGACCTCGTCGAGGAACAGCGTGCCACCGTGAGCAAGCTCGATCTTGCCTTCAGTGGTCTTGACTGCCCCGGTGAACGCGCCCTTTTCATGACCGAACAACTCGCTTTCCAAAAGGGTTTCCGGGATGGCGGCGCAATTGATTGCAACGAACGCACCATGTCGGCGCTCGCTGCAATCATGCACGCCTCTTGCCAGAAGCTCCTTACCCGTACCACTGGCGCCAAGGAGCATGACCGACACATTGGTGGGTGCGACCCGCTCTATCGTTCGCGCGACTTTGGCCATCTCCGGGGCTGCAGTAACCATAGCCCCCAGTACCGTCCGGTCTTCGCCAACCTGTTGAGCCAGTCGCCGGTTCTCGGTCTCAAGCTGATACAAGCGGTATGCGCGCTGGACGATCAGCCCCAGCGTGTCGATGTCGACGGGCTTCTGATAGAAGTCATAAGCCCCTCGATCGACAGCGCGCAGAGCGCTTTCACGCGCGCCATGCCCCGACGCAACGATGACTTTGGTGTCCGGCTTCAACGCCATGATCGCCTCGAGGACGGCAAAGCCCTCGCTGGTGCCGTCGGGATCCGGCGGCAACCCGAGATCGAGTGTCACTACTGCTGGCTCTTCCGTCCTCAGCGCGTCGATCGCCGCTTCGCGCGTACCGACAATGACAACATCGAAATCTTCGTATGCCCATTTGAGTTGGGCCTGAAGTCCTTCATCGTCCTCGACGATCAAAAGTTTGGGCTTGGACTGCGCCATCATGCCACCTCGCGTTCGCGAACATCGGCGCGATCGAATAATTTCGCCGCTGAAAGAAGCGGCAGACTTATTGTAAAACGCGTGCCTAGGCCCTCGCGAGATTCCACGTCCAATCTGCCCCCCATGGCACGAACAAGTTCGCGTGCTTCGAAGGCACCAATTCCGAAGCCCCCAGCTTTTGACGAAACAAAAGGCTTAAAAAGGCCGCTGCGGAGAAAATTTGGCGACATACCGTGCCCGTTGTCTGCAATATGGATCAAGCCCGCGATTCCATCGGAGTATGCAGCCAGCATGATCGGGGCATCGGTATCACTGGCCTCGATCGCATTCTGGATCAGGTGGTTGAGAGCCTGCTCCANAGCCTTCGAATTNCCTTCNACCCTAGCGGTTTCCGACCGAAGNACTGTNACNGGATGGATCTGCCCGAATTGATCGGCGAGCCGCTCTACAGTNTTGGAAAGTTCCAGAACCTCGCTCGCGCCGGTTTCGGGTCGGGTGTATTTCCCCAACCTGGCGAGCAACGCATTGAGTTTGTCCGCACTGCTCCGCAATGTGACGAGCATATCTTTTCGGAATTCAGGATTTTCGGCGTGTTTTTCGGTGTTTCGCAANAGNAGCGNCATCTGGCTCGATAAATTCTTGATGTCNTGCATGACGAAAGCAATGCGTCGGTTGAATTCGTCGAACCTCCCNGCCTCCAGCAATGCAGCCTGACCGGATTGTTCGGCAAGATAGCTGGCAAGCTGCCGGCCCACGACCTTNAGCAGATCGAAATCCTCCCAGTCGAGCTTTCGCTCNANCANTGGTCGGGACAATATNGCGAGNCCAACGAGGCGATCGAAATGGAGCAGTGGGACGACTGCCCAAGCTTGCCTATCCTCGCGCAACCACTCCGGTATCAGAACCTGTTCGCCACAATGGTCGACGTTTTCGCGTAGCTCATCCAGCGCGACAATCAGCTCATTGCGTTCGAGAAGTTCACCAAGCTCGGCAGGAGCAGCCTTTGCTGGCACCTTGATCTCGGACCATTGCCAGTTCGCGGCAAGTTGTAGTGTACCGTCATCATCCGGGGTGAGCAGAATGCCGGCATGACTGTCGGTGATGTCTGCAAGAGCCTTGATCAAACGCTCTTGCAGTGTCGAATTATCGAGGTCGGTCGCACCAATCGTATGCGTGAACCTGATCCACTCCGTCCGATAATCGTACCGATGCTTGAACAGGTGCTTGACCGCGGTCACTCTCAACCATCCACGCANNCGGGCAGACGGCAGCCAGATCANNGCGAGTGCGCCTGCTGCTATGATGAGCCCCACTTGCGTCATNCGGGCGAGATCGCCCGTGAANGTATCGAAAGATCGGGCAAGCGCGATCATCACGATAAGATAGACAGCGATCACCATGAGAGAGAGAAACCGGAAGGTTACTGCCCGTGATGGTCGGAATTCCAAGCCGGATGCATTGCGATTGAACCCCATCGCAAAGGGAACTGCACAAATTGCAGCGGCCAACCCACGGAGCGCATCCAGTTCGAGCGGGCCCGCCCCCGTTACGTAAGCGATCGTGAAATAGTTAAGATCGAAAACCCAAAACCACGCGAGTGCCGCCACATTCCAGCGCAGGATCTGCCGAGAGGATGTGGCGGCGCCAACATAGAGATTATGGAGCAATACCAGCGCGCCAACGCAAACCAGAATGCGAAACAAGGATGCGGTGTCGAAGATCGCAGCAAGGTCAGTGCCGGGCGCATTCGGTCGAGCGATCAAGAGCAATGCGATTTGCAAAATTTCGACGAGTACGAGCGCGATTGCTGTCGGGCGCACCAATCGCAGCGTTTCATCGCGGCCATCATTGGCGAAAAGCCGGTACAACATGAACAGCCACGCCAGATTACGCGCGACCTCGCTCAATTCCACGATCGGCCGAGTTGGTCCAAAGCTTGCTGCTGCAAAGCACCAGTTGGCAGTCAACGCCAAGGCCACGACAGCGGGCATGCGATCAGTTCGGCCTGCATCGCCCCTGCTGCCAATCCACAGCGCTGAGAGAGCGCAACTTATCGCACCCACCGTATACCCGACATAGGCCAGACTTGCGATCCAGGTGGTCATCTGGCGCCATCCGGCCACAGAATTACACGAGCTGTCTGCAAGAGGATGAGGAGATCGAGGAAAGGCGTATAGTTCTTGGCGTAGTAGAGATCGTATTCAAGCTTATGCCGCGCATCTTCGATGCTTGCACCGTAAGGATAATTGATCTGCGCCCACCCNGTTATNCCAGGTTTTACAACATGTCGTTCGGCGTAATAGGGAAGCTCGCGTTCNAGATCNCTTACGAATGCGGGCACTTCGGGGCGAGGCCCGACGAAGCTCATTTCCCCTTTGAGCACACTCCATACCTGCGGCAGTTCATCGATGCGAACCATGCGGATGAGACGTCCGATGCGGGTTATGCGTGGATCATCCTTCTCGGCCCACTTCGCCCCTGCCGCTTCGGCATCGGTACGCATCGAACGCAATTTAACGAGTGTGAAATTCTGGCCGTAAAGACCGACACGGGTCTGCCGAAAAAACGCAGGCCCCTTCGTTTCGAGTTTTATCAGAACGGAAAAGAGAGCGATCAGGGGAACGCCGATCAAAAGTATCAGCAGACTGACAACGATGTCGAAAAAACGCTTCCCGATGCTGGAAAGCCTCTGGCCAGCGGAGAATCCGTCCGAGAATATCAGCCAACTTGGATTGAGCGTATCCAGATCGACGCGGCCCAGTTCTCGTTCGAGAAAGCTCGAGAAATCGTTTACGTAGACACCGTTGGTCTTGACCCGCAACAAGTCCTTGAGCGGCAGGGAATTGCGCCGCTCTTCCAGCGCGAGCACTACTTCGGTCGCACCGACCCGAAGAATGAATTTTCCGAGATCGGATATGGATTCACGCGGAACCGCGGTTTCGATCGTGCTGGCGCTATCGCCCATTGCCACGAATGCACCAACAGCAAACCCGCTGTCCTGCCTCTGCGAGAGGCGCAGCAGCCGTTCCGCTCGCTTGCCCGAACCCAGCACGAGGATCGTTCGACGGAAAGCGTCGGCACCCAACATGCGGCCAGCCAATATGCGATTGGCAACAAGCAGCAGGATAGCGATGCCCATGGCATACAACAGGACCGAGCGCCAAAGTGCCGACCCTGGCAGAACGAAGTTCATCAATGCGATCGCGAGCACGCCAAGGCTGACGGCGACAAGCAGGCGGGCAGTGGCAAAGCGGATGGAGCGGAGCGCTTCCGGGCCATAGGTCCCGACCGCAATCATGGCCAGCCATACCACACCGGCAAAGCCGACCAGTTCNGGAATGCGCTCNGCGAGCGNCCCGGCATCGACAGAGATCTGCGTTACNCGCAGCCGCCATGCACCTTCGCCTGCTATGAAGAGCAGAACCAGATCTATTACTGATAGCAACACCACATTGTATGAAATGTAGTGTTTGAACAGGCGGATCATCCGGGGCCGGCTCGCAATTGGCTAGTGTCGGGATTCCTGACTAGCAAACATAGAGTGAACCGTCGGTAAATTTTACACTGGCAATAAGCGTGACCCTATCAAGCGCATTGAAATGGCTTCAGTTGGCCACCGCGTCCTCAACCGCATTTCCGGCATTTTGGGCAGCTTCCCCCACTTGCCCAGCGGCGTTACCGACCTGATCGGCAGCACCGGCAATCGCATTGTCCTTTGCGACCTCGGCGTTATTCATTTGCGACAGGAAGAAAATGCCGACGATCGCCACGACTAGCACTAACAGGATAATGGCCCAATTCGTGCCACCGCTGCGATTGGCACCGTCGGATACAACTGTATGCGTGGTATGGGTATTGCCGGCTGAATCGGTGGTTTCCGTGATGCGTTCTTCGGTCATGACCATATTTCCCTGAGATCTATCTATGCACCGAAAACGCGCCCTCTCAGGCCTGAGTTCCGCCCGGGCGACCGATTATTGGTTAACGTCTTCAAGTTCGAAGGGTGTGATACCTCGCCTCGATCTATCGAAAATAAGCTTGCGCCCAACGGGAGGAAGCGAGCGCTGACTGCAGCGGATGCGATGGCATGCAGCGCAACCCGGGCCGATGGGCTGTGCATTATCGGACCGCAGCGAAACCCCGCGAGCTTGCGCCAGGTCTTCGGCCAATACAGCTTCCACCCCGATCGCAACGACAAACTGTGCATCGCCGGGCGCTCCGCTCCCCTCAACCGTTCGGGCCATGGTCAGCCAGCCACCATCCCGGTCACCGGTATTATCGGGGGCTACCAGCTGGACTTGCAATTCGCCCGCACGATTGAAAGCCCGATGCGCATGCCACAGGGGGCAGCTTACGGCAGAATCAATGAAGCGCGCAGTACTGGCTCCCGCAAAGGTCTTGGAAAACTGTCCAGCCCGGTCGAGCCGCACCATGAAGAACGGCAGGCCNCGTTGCCCAACCCGCTGAAGCGTGGTCAGCCGATGGGCGAGCTGNTCGAAGCTGACGCCAAAGCGCCTTTCAAGAAGAGGAAGATCATATCCGGTCGCCTCGCAAGCGCGCAGGAACCGACTATAGGGCATCAGCAAAGCTGCGGCGAAGTACCCGTTGAGATGGCGCGCGAACAACGCTCGCGCGGTTTCCTCTTCAAACTTGGCACCCTTGGCAACTGAGTCGACCAAATCGGCAAATTCAAGATTGGCGATTTGCAGAGCGAGCTGAAAATTACGCGAAGGAATACTCAGCATTTCCGACAGCTGAATCTGCCGTGCGTGGAGATCGAGGCGGCGGAGGCTGTCGGGCATCACATCGCGGGGGAGGATCCTGACAGAAAGCTGATGGCGCTCGCGCAAACGCTCGGTGAGAGCCACGCCGATGTCCCCTCGCGACAAGCGCAGTTCATCCGCCAGCTCCTCTGCCGCCGTATCGAGATCTGCAAAATGATTGCGCCACCGCTCCACCTCGCGTCGCGATGCTGCCAAAGGGTCGTTTGCGACTGATCCGATCGGCCCTGCGCTGTCGTACAGGCGAGCAAAGGCGGCAGCGACTTGAGGGGCCGAAGCGAGGAATTCATGCGCCTCTTCCCGGTCTATTCCCAAATCGGCGAAACGTTCATCGGCAAGGCGCCGAGCCAGTCCTTCTATTCCGCCAATAGCTTCATCTTCGCGAAGTGACCTTGGGTCGAAGTCGAATTGCTCGACCAGTTGCACCATAACGCGCGCGCTGATCGGGCGCTGGTTGCGCTCGATCAAGTTCAGGTAACTAGGGGAAATGCCCAGGCGNGCGGCGGCTGCGGCTTGGGTCAGGCTTTCCCGNTTNCGAAGCCTNCGAAGGGCGGGACCGGCGAAAAGNGCTGCTTCAACCATCTGTAACTTTCTTCACATATTTACATNNAGANTAGCGATCCACGGNNCGATATGACAAGTTATTCTGTAAATTTCCCTATCGTTCNCCGCNANGGCCAGCCAGAAGCATCGACAGGCGATCAAGCCTATAGCGACAAGGAGCACTCCCGTGACCTACTCGGCCCGGATCAATGAAATGAACGAAACCATCGCAGCAAACGGTGCGCCATGGGGTGCGATCGATGCTCAAAGCGCTGCGCGCATGATCGTTCAAAACCGTTTCCGTACCGGGCTCGACATTGCGCGCTACACTGCGCGGATCATGCGTGAAGACATGGATGCGTATGATCGGGATCCTGCGAACTACACGCAGTCGCTCGGCACGTGGCACGGCTTCATCGCTCAGCAGAAGATGATTTCGATCAAGAAGCACTTCGGCAGCACCAAACGCCGTTACCTCTACCTGTCCGGATGGATGGTCGCCGCGCTGCGTAGCGAATTCGGACCGCTTCCAGATCAATCGATGCACGAGAAGACCAGCGTCCCTGCGCTAATCGAAGAACTCTACACCTTCTTGAAACAGGCGGATGCACGCGAACTCGGCGGTCTGTTCGGCGAACTCGACGCGGCGAAGGAAGCAGGAGATGCGGTCAACACCCATCGCCTTCTGAAAGCTATCGACGAGCATCAGACGCATGTCGTCCCGATCATTGCCGATATCGACGCGGGGTTCGGCAATGCCGAGGCAACCTACCTACTTGCAAAGAAGATGATCGAGGCCGGTGCCTGCGCTCTCCAGATCGAAAATCAGGTTTCGGATGAAAAACAGTGTGGTCACCAGGATGGCAAGGTGACTGTGCCGCACGAAGATTTCCTTCAGAAAATCCGCGCCATTCGCTACGCATTTCTGGAACTCGGCGTTCCCGATGGCATCATTGTCGCCCGTACGGACAGCCTCGGTGCCGGTCTGACTAAGCAAATCGCCTATTCGACCGAACCCGGCGACATTGGCGATCAGTACAACAGCTTTCTCGATTGCGACGAGGTCGATCCGGCAAGCATTACCAATGGCCAGGTCTTCATCAGCCGCGACGGCAAGCTATTGGCGCCCAAGCGCCTGCCCTCGAACCTGTACCAATTCCGGTCCGGCACGGGTGAGGATCGCTGCGTGCTCGATTGCATCACCGCACTTCAGAACGGGGCCGACCTGTTATGGATCGAAACGGAAAAACCGCATGTCGAACAGATTGCCGGTATGGTGGATCGTGTGCGCGAGGTCGTACCTAACGCCAAGCTGGTTTACAACAATTCGCCCAGCTTCAATTGGACACTGAATTTCCGTCAGCAGGTCTACGATGCGTGGGCAGAAGCTGGAAAGGACGTTTCGGGGTTCGATCGCGCCAAACTGATGAGTGTAGATTACGACGGCACCGAGCTTGCGGCTGAAGCTGACGAGAAGATTCGCACCTTCCAGGCAGATGCCGCGAAGCGTGCNGGTATTTTCCACCACCTCATCACACTNCCGACCTATCACACAGCGGCNCTCAGCACNGANAACCTCGCTCGCGAATACTTCGGTGAACAGGCNATGCTCGGTTACGTCAAGAACGTGCAACGTGAGGAAATCCGCCAGGGNATCGCTTGTGTGAAACACCAGAATATGGCCGGCTCCGACATCGGGGACGATCACAAGGAGTACTTNGCCGGTGAAGCAGCCCTCAAGGCTGGCGGCGAAGACAACACAATGAACCAGTTCGCTGCAGCGTAAGGAGAGAGAGGATGACGACCATGACAGACGACACTCCCAAGACCGAGCCTGGCCGCGCCCGCGCGCTGTTCTCCACCGCAGACTTTCGCCTTTTGCGTACTGCCCTGACGCATTACGCGCGGCAGACTGAAGACCGGGAAGAATTGGCGAAGATCAACGCCCTCCATCACCGGCTGGGGACCTATGTTCCGTCTGACGGCTAAAAACTGACACGCTTTCTCCTGGGGAGGAGAATACGGCCGTCGGAGCGCCCCAACGCTCCGGCGGCCACACTTTTAGGTAAATCAGGCCCCTTTGCGCGGCATCAGTTCGATGGCGGCGCTGGCCAAGGCCTCGGCCCCCGTTTCGATCACTTTCTCAGCATCAGGGGCCCAGAATGGCGAATGCAAGGAAGGAAGCGGTTTACCCTCGCTCTCCAGCGCATCGAGCATCGGCTGGGTCGTTCCGCTAATCCAGAAGATCATCGAATCGACATCTTCCGGGGCAGCGCGCCGAAACTGGCTGAAATCTTCGCCCCCCATNACNGCGGGCCATTCCATCACNCGGTCTTCGCCNAACCTTTGTTTGANCTTGCTNGCAACTTCGNCAGTGAACTCGGGNTCGTTGAAAGTNGAGGGGGTGTAGGGATCTTCCACCGTCACTTCCGGCATCANTTCCTCAGGCANACCNGCTGCAATNGCCTCCCCTCGCGCGACCCGGCGGATGCCGTCCAGNAACAACTGACGGCTNTCATCNGAATAACTGCGCACGGTCAGTTGCAATTTGGCTTCGTCACTTATGATGTTGTGCTTTGCGCCCGAATGGAAGCTTCCGACCGTGATCACGGCCGGGTCAAGCGGCGAAGAATCACGGCTGACCACAGTCTGCAACTTCATGACAATCGCGCTGGCCAGCACAATCGGATCCTTTGTTGTATGCGGATAGGCGCCGTGCCCCCCCACGCCCTTCACGTCGATGTCGACACTATCCACATTGGCCAAGGCGTAACCGGGAGTATAACCGATCGTGCCGGCAGGGGCAGGTGCTGCGGCGTCATGGAATGCCAGNGCATAATCAGGTTTCGGAAAGCGCGTGTACAGGCCGTCCTCGATCATCGCGAGCGCGCCAAGTCCGATCTCTTCGGCCGGCTGCAAGACCATGACGAGAGTACCCTGCCACTCGTNNTTNTGCTTCACCANAAGCTGCGCAGCGCCGATAAAACCCGCCATGTGCGTGTCATGCCCACANGCATGCATNACCCCNGTGGTCACTCCACTTGCCGGAGTAGCNGTTACTTTGGAAGCAAACGGCAGACCCGTCTGTTCGACCACGGGAAGACCATCCATATCTGCGCGCAAGAGGACTGTCGGGCCTTCNCCGTTCTTCATNACCGANACGACACCCGTTTTCCCNACGTTCTCGGTAACCTCGAAACCCANTGCGCGCATACGCTTGGCCAGCTTGGCCGCTGTTTCATGCTCTTCGAAACTCAATTCCGGGTTGGCGTGAAGATCCCGGTAAAGCTCCATCAGTTCGGGCATGTCGCCTTCAAGATCTGCTCTCAAATCGTTTGCGCTCACTGGCGAAGCGAGCATCACTGCAATTGCAGCAAGGCCGGTGGAAATTGATCTCGACATACCCTTTATTCTCCCCAATCGATCTGCTCGCGAGCGTCTCGCGGGCTGTACTGCAATTAATCCGGTCCAGTGACCATTACCGAAGACCAACCGTCAGCGGGCGCTCTACAAGCCGTAGGTCACGACAAGCGCGAGCGACAATACGGTAACCATGATCAGGACGAGCGGCACCCCCGTGCGCACGTAATCTCTGAATTCATAAGATCCCTCGGCCATGATCAACATATTGGTCTGATAAGCGATGGGCGTTGCGTAACACAAATTACAGCCGAACAGCACAGCCAGCACCAAGGGCTCCGGCGGAAGATCCAGCTTGCTGGCGATAGCAAAAGCTATTGGAGTGCCCACGGTGGCCGCAGTGGCATTCGACGCAAAATTGGTCAGGAACGTCATGGCCAGCATGATGGCGGCCAGCGCCGCCCCCGGGGAAAGGTAATCGAGCCCCGCCGCCATGACCCCGCCGATCCAGTCGGCTGCACCACTCTCGAGAATGATCCTGCCCAANGCAATACTGGCCGCCACTAGAACGATTACGCTACCTGATAGCCCGCGCCCCACCCGATCAAACTTNACGCAGCCGGTAACNAACATGAGTATCGCGCCNGCGAGCGATGCAATGGCAATTGGAACNAGCCCGATCGACGCCAGCGTGATCGACCCACCCATTATNCCCGCGGCGAGCACTGCCTTCGAACGACGCGGCAGTTCNCGCATCCCNTCGAGCTGGAGCAGACTGTCCGATCGCGCGAAATGCTGCATGTCNTCGGCCAGCCCCATGACCAGCAGCACGTCCCCTTCGGCAAAACGAAGATCGCCGCCNTCTGAGAACTGCTCCTTTTCACCCACCAGNCGATCAGGGCGATGAGTNCCGATGACNGCGACCCCATAGAGATCGGCAATACCCGAGCTCGGAAGCGTCCGACCGATGAGCCGCGAATCCGCCGTGACGATCATTTCGCCCACGGCGATGTCGGTCCCGGTTTCATCCGACCTGCGGCGGATACGATCGATCACCCAGCTTGGCGCAGCATCTCCGCGCAAGGTTGCCATCGCTTCTTCGATCGCTTCGTGCGTACCGGTCATGCGGAGGCGGTGCTGGGGGCGAAGCAGGCCCACTGGAACGTCGTGGAACTCGATCCCCGCCGGCAAGCGAGTACTCANTTCGGATAGCTCGCGGCCATTGAGCACGGAATTTTCAGTCACACGAAGTCTGGCNTCGAACAANCGCTGGGCATGAACCGTCTCGATACGGTTGTCGCCCAGCATGCGCGGCATAACAATCCATATGAATGGCAGCGCAACCACAGCGGCGATCAGCACGATCGGGGTGAAATGGAAGACACCCATTTCCGGCATNCCGAGATCCACCGCGATCGATACGACCAGGATGTTGGTCGATGTACCGATCGTCGTCGCCATTCCGCCTATAAGCGATGCTGCATTGAGNGGGATGAGCGTTTTCGACGCAGCCATCGCACCACGCATGGCGAGGTGAACNAAGATCGGCATCAAGAGCACAAGCACAGGAGTGTTATTGATGCCCATCGACANTAGGAATGTGNCTACNAGCGAGAACAGCAGGCCGAGCTGTAGATTGACCTTGAACAGCCGCTCCAGAAANCTGGCGGCCGGTTCGAGAGCGCCGGTAACAACCAGCCCTCTGCCCATGATCATGAGCGCACAGATGGTAATCAGGGCGTAATGGCCGAAGCCGGAAAATGCCAAGCCGAGACCATCTATAGGTTGCGTGTCAGGTAGAGGAAAGAAATACAGACCAACCGCGATTACCGCGATCGTGAGCAAAGAGATGATCTCGACCGACATCCGGCCACGCGCGAAAGCCACGAACATCGCGGTCGTCACGGCCATTGCAGCAATTGCGTGGTAGGAAGGAACCCCGATCATCCAATAACCTGCCTTCCAAACTATCCTCTTAGTAGCAAGGAATAGTTTGGTACCCCTGGCCGGACTCGAACCGGCACTTCAGAAGAAACTCGATTTTGAGTCGAGCGCGTCTACCAATTCCGCCACAGGGGCACTGGGTCGGGAGCGCGGCGGATAGCTTGCAGTTGCNGCCTGTTCAAGCGCCGCGTTGNAATNGCTGNTCAGAAATCCATACCGATGGCGATGTGGGCAAGCCGCGGGGCATCTTTGAACCTGGCTCCGATTGCNCCGACGGAAAGTACCGGCCCGCGGTCTGCCAGCTCNACTTGCACCNCTGGCGGATTGAAATCGCGTAGATCCACATTGCGAGGCAGAACGGGCTGCNTCGGCGTGACTTTGACTTGTTTCAGCGAGACGGGTGATGCCATGTCGGCCAGATTGAAATCGTGTGCATGCAACGCAGGCCCGCGTGGCATTCCCGAGGCGGCAGGTTGCGCCATTGCAGGTGCGGGACACACTGCAAAAACCATGGCAACACCCAACACTTTCAACATGCGCGACCTCTTGAGTTTCGTTACTCAAGAGACGTTGCCTGGCAGGGTTGGTTCCCCGCCTCGCTCGCCCTGTAATTCTAAGCCTTGAGAGCGTTTACGAGGAGCTTGTGCAGCTTGGAATGCAACGTGTCGTTGGCTGCGAGAACCTGAGTCGCATGGATGGGCTCCGACCGGCCACGAAAATCGGAAACGAAGCCGCCTGCTTCACGAACGATAAGGCAACCAGCGGCAGTATCCCAATCGTTGAGGTCGCTTTCCCAGAAGCCGTCGAAGCGCCCGGCTGCGAGCCATGCGAGGTCAAGCGATGCCGCGCCGTAGCGCCGGATACCTGCAACCTGAGGACCGATCGCGCCGAAGATCTTNGTCCATTCGCCGAAATTGCCATGNCCNTGAAAGGGGATGCCGGTCGCGATCAGGGCTTCGGAAAGACTGCGACGCGCAGACACCCGTAACCGTCCNTCNTGCAGCCAGGCGCCGCGGCTCTTTTCGGCCCAGAAGGTNTCGTCGGTGACGGGGTTGTAGACGACTGCAGCCGTGACATCGCCCCAGCCTCCACCGCCNAGCTTCGGTTCCTGGACGGCGATGCTGATAGCGAAATGCGGAATGCCATGCAGGAAGTTGCTGGTGCCGTCGAGCGGATCGACNATCCACCGGGGCTTGTTCTCNTCCCCTTCGATCACACCGGCTTCTTCCATCACGAANCCCCANTCCGGCCGNGCGGCNAGAAGTTCGTCGTAGATGGTGCGNTCGGCGATCCGATCCGCCTTCGATACGAAGTCTGCCGGCCCCTTATGGCTGACCTGNAGGTGCTCGACCTCTCCGAAGTCGCGACGCAGGCGGCCACCCGCCTTGCGCGCTGCCTTTTCCATTACGCGGATGACACCCGATAAAACGGCCATGGGAACTCTCTTATTCGGTCAGCACTTCGGTGGAACCGGCTACGAGATCGGTTTGCCCGATCTCAACTTCGGTCGAACTTTGTGCCGTCGGTGTTCAGGGACTGGACGGCGAAATATCGCCTATCCGGCTTTGCCGACGTAGCTTTGTTCATAAACGTCGACGATGATCCGCGTTCCGCTTTCAATATGCGGCGGGACCATGATGCGTACACCGTTNTCCANCACNGCGGGCTTGTAACTCGACGAAGCGGTCTGCCCCTTCACCACGGCGTCGGCCTCGACGATTTCNGCTTCGATCTGCGCCGGCAGNTCNACCGAGATGGGCTTTTCTTCCCACAGTTCGAGCTTCACCTGCATGCCGTCCTGCAGGAAGGGGCGCGCATCGCCCAACAGGTCGCTCGGCAGGTTGATCTGTTCGTAGCTTTCCTGATCCATGAAGACCAGCATGTCGCCATCTTCATAGAGGAACTGGTAGTCCTTCGTATCAAGGCGGACCTTTTCGACCGTGTCGGCGCTGCGGAAGCGCACATTGGTCTTGCGGCCATCCTGCAGGTTCTTCATTTCGACCTGCATGTAGGCGCCACCCTTGCCAGGCTGCGTGTGCTGGATCTTGGCGACTTTCCAGATGCCGCCTTCGTATTCGATGATATTGCCCGGACGAATGTCCACGCCGCTGATCTTCATGGGAAGCTACCTTCAACTTATAAAAGAGCATGTCCGCCCACAGGCGGGACTATGCCGCGCGCCTTAGCCGAGCAAACCCGTGCGGGCAAGCGAGTGGAAAAACGCGGCGAACATCGCTATATCGTCATTCGGATACCGGACATGAAACAGACCAACACACTCATCCTGCTCGCCGCGCTTGCAGCCGCAACGACTGCACCGGCTTCTGCGCAAGGCCGCCTGGCCCTGCTAGACCAGGGCGAATATATCTGCGCCTTGCCGGGCGATGCCTCCGGTTCGGCCTGGCTCGAACAGGATGCCCGCGACTTTACCATCATTGGCGGCTCAAGCTATCGCTCGGGCAACAGTGCTGGGACCTATCTCATGGAAGGCAAGCAAGTGACCTTCACGCGGGGCCCCATGCGCGGCATGAAATTCATGCGGCTAGGTTCCGGCATTCTTCAAGAGGTCGGAAACGATGGCAAACTCGGGCGCCTGCGCTGCCATCGTTCGGGCCCGGTAAGAAATTGATCACCTGTTGCTGAGTAGCGGAAACGGATTGATCGCAGTCGCCGGCTCCCACCATTCTGCGTCTTTGGTCGTCTGTAATATCGCGAAGTGCAGATGCGGCGCATCTTCCGAGGCGTTACCAGAACTTCCGACCGTTCCGATCCGCTGACCACGGCGGACCCGCTGACCTTCTTTCAGACCCTGCGCATAATCATCGAGATGCGCATAATAATAGATTGTTTCGCCATCGACCGAGCGGACATAAATCGTCTTCCCGCCCGCATCGGACTGAAACAGCCGTTCGATTACACCCGGCGTGGCTGATAGTACGCTGGTCCCCTTGGGGGCCATGATGTCGAGCGCCTCGTGAAGACGCGAGCCGCCATCACGCGAATCGCTATAGGTATCGCTAAGATCGCTCGGGCGGATGTTCTGCACCGGGATCAGCAGCTGGTTTGGCTGCACGGCGACTGTCGATTCCGCCGCCGGAGTATCCAGCGGCTCCGCGCCCGCAGTTTCGCTCGGCGTAGGGCTAGGAGCAGCGGCCGCTGGCCGGGTCACCTTGATCTGGCTGGAACTGTTGGCATTTTCGATAAGGCTGCCACCCGCCACGATCCATACCGCGCTGGTCAGCGTGGCGGTGATCACAATGGTCAAAATCCGGTCGACGATCTTCATGAGGCGAGACTAGCGGCTTACGCTTCGAAAATCACCTGAGTTGATTGCGAGACCATCCCGGCAAGCCGCGCAGCGTCCCAGTTAGTCAGGCGGACACAGCCACTGCTCTGCGCACGGCCGATAGTTTCGGGGTCGGGCGTTCCATGGATGCCATAGTGATCCTTGCTGAGATCGATCCACACCACGCCCACGGGTGAATTCGGGCCCGGCGCAAATTCGTGTGTGCCATCGTCTGACCCGTTCTTGCCCAGCACCTCGGGGTCGTAACTATATGTCGGATTGTAGGCTTCGCCGACGATGTCCCATTCTCCCAGCGGCAGCGGGTACTGGCTCGACCCGGAGCTGACGGTGAACAAGGCGACCAGCTTGTCGCCTTGATAAGCCTTCAAAGTCTTTCCCGCCTTGCTCACTACGATACGGTCCACTTCTGGCTGCTCTGTCCCTACGCCCAGGGAGGCCAGCGTCTTTTGCCAATCGCTATTGTTTACCGATCCGGGCTTGATTCGATCTGCCCCGATGTTCGGCACACGGATTTCCTGCCCCGCAGTAAAATAATCCTGGGACTGAGGCGTCTCTGGCGAGCCGGACGCGACCGAACGTGGTTGAGCCGCCCCTTGCGTGCGTGAGGTGCCTGCCTGCGGGTTCAACTGCTTGAGAACATCCACAGTGGTATGGAACCGCTCGGCCAGTCGCTCATCCAGCGATGTATATCCCAGCTTCTTCAGCTTCGCCATATCGGCGGGATCGTCGGGAATTTCGGAATACTGCGCGCTTGACCAGTTGGAAGGAATGGTCACCACGCGTGTCGCGGGAATCTTTTCCCATTTCGAGAGGGCAGCCTTGGTCGCATCGTCGAGTTCGCCGGTAGTTTCGAGGTCATTGGCTTCCTGAAAACCACGCAAGGCATTCTCCGTGCTCATGCCCATTTTCCCGTCGATCACGCCAGGACCAAAGCCAACCCGATCGAGAACCACCTGAGCCTGCATAATGGGGCGTTCTTCTTCTGCAACGGCAGCCGCGTTGCGATCAGCATCGGAGCCGTTGAGATGCGCATCGTCGTTCGACGCCATCGTGTCGGCCAGATTGTCCGAGCCATAGGTGTCGTAACCTAGGTCTGTGCTACCTCTCGCAGCAACAGCTGTGTCGCTTTCGCTGTCGTTGTCCTGTCCCTGCATGCCACACGCGGCCAGAGCGAGTGAGGACACAGCGACGAAAATCATTGAACGCACGGGGGAAGTCTCCTGAACCGGGACGTGGCCCGCCCCTTCAGGATAGCAAACTCATGCCGTCCCGATTTGCTCCGCAAAGGCTTTGATCGCCGCGACTTCGTCACCGTTCCAGACCGAACCTGAGACAGCGAGGAAGTCGGCCCCCGCATCGATCAGCGGCTTGCAGTTTTCAGGCGTTATACCACCAATGGCAACGCACGGGATTTCGAACAGCGTGCTCCACCATTCGAGAATTTCCAGATCAGGACGGTGTTCGCTCGCCTTCGTCGTGCTGTCGAAGAATGCACCGAACGCGACGTAATCCGCGCCGGCCTCACCCGCCTCCATCGCCAGATGCTTCGATGCGTGACAGGTAACCCCGATCTGGATGTCGCGGCCAAGTTCTTCCCTGGCATCTTTCGGTTCGCCGTCGCCCTGCCCCAGATGCACGCCATCCGCGTTCAGCCGCTTTGCCAGAGCAACATCGTCGTTCACGATGAAGGCCACGTCACGTGCAGCGCAGATCGCCTGCAGGGGCTCCGCCAGCTTCGCGGCTTCGTGCTGGTCGATGCCCTTCACGCGAAACTGGAACGCGGTCGCAATCCCGGTTCCCGCATCGAGCGCTCGTTCCAGGCGCTGGGGGAAATCACCCGAAACATCGAGCGGCGAAATGAGGTAAAGCTGGCAATCTGTCATAGACCGCGTCCTCTAATGCGATCCTCTCAATTCGTCACGCGTTCAGAACTCCGAAAGCGTGACGATCGTTTATCGGGTCGTATGAAAGCCCTATTCGCCGCCGCCATCCTCGCGCCGCTATCTGCCTGCGCAATTATCCCGGACACACCCATGTCGAACGGAGATGCGGCCTCGCGAGGCACTGCCGTCGNGATCAACCAGCCTGTCTGGACCGGCGATACGATCCTGACNCCNCTNGCCGTCACGGAAGACAGCCGCTGCCCTATGAATGCGCGCTGCGTTTGGGCCGGAAAGCTCACCGTGTCGACGCGGATCGCCGCCACACACTGGAAGCAGACAGCCCCTCTGACCCTGGGGGAACCTTACGAGATACTCGGGCGGACCTACGTGCTTGTTTCGGCTACACCTGAAAAGACGACCGACCGGGAAATCCCGGTCGGCGAATATCGCTTCGTATTCGAGCAGCGCTGACGCCTGAGAATCAGGCGACGCTGGCAGCGTGGATCTGGTCGATGGCACTCGACAAGGTGCCGTCGAATTCCTCGTCGCTTTGCGAGGCTCGCAGGTCCTGCAAAAGGCCGCGGCTGAAACTTGCGATCATTCCCGGATTCTTTGCAAGTTCGCGGCAAGCGTCTTCTGTCGAATAACCACCCGAAAGTGCGACGACGCGCAACACCTTGGGGTGCTTCGCGAGCGGTGCATATAATCCGGCTTCTTTGGGGATCGAGAGTTTCAGCATGACCTGCTGACCGGCGGGCAGTGCCTCAAGACCCTCCTCGATCGCCTCCAGCATGATTGTCTCACCCTCGGCGCGGTCGGCAGCCGTAATGTCATACTCCGGTTCCAGCATCGGGATCAGACCGCAGCTCAAGATCCTTGCGCCTTCGGCAAACTGCTGGCGAACGGCTGCCTTGATACCCACCGGGTCCGCCGACTTGATGACGCTACGCATCTTGGTGCCGAATACNCCCAGTTCNCGCGCGCGGTTNCACATGTCTTCAAGNCCGGGGTTGGGCTTCATCANNTGGGCGCCGTCGTGTTCGTCCTCGAGACCCTTGTCGACCTTGAGAAACGGCACNATNCCGCGCTCTTTCAGGCGTTCCGGAACGCTCTTGCCGGCGCTCTCGCCCTCCATGGTCTTTTCGAAAAGGATTGCGCCGATGACCTTGCCGTTGCCGAAGCATGGAGCCTCGATAATGCGCTGACGCATTTCGTGGATCAGGCCGAACATCTCTTCTTCGCTCGTCCACGCNCCGTCTTCGACGCCGTAACCCTTGAGTGCCTTGGGGGTNGACCCGCCGGACTGGTCAAGNGCTGCAATAAAGCCTTGGCCCTGTGCGATACGCGCCTTCATTTCATCGAAAGTCATCTCGGAACCCCGTCACTCGATTGTGGTCATGCATTCGTATGCGCCGCACATACAAAGGCGCTTTCGCACCTGCAACAGCCGATGGGTAACTTATCGCCAAGCCGATCGTATTTCGTATTGAGCGAAGGAGACGACATGCCGAACGACAAGAACGATCCGCATCCCAGCAACAGTCAGACCGATTTCTCCGATCTGAATGCGCTGACGATCAACTGTACCCTCAAGCTCAGCCCTGAAGGCTCGCACACCGACAAGCTACTCGGTATTGCCGAAGCCATTCTTGCGCGGAATGGCGTAGCGCTCGAACGAGTTCGCTTGGTCGATCACAATATCGCCCCGGGCGTGTTCCCCGACATGACCGAACACGGCGCCGACCAAGATGATTGGCCGAATATCTGGGACAAGGTTAAGGCCGCCGATATTCTCTTGGTCGGCACGCCCATCTGGCTTGGCGAGAAATCCAGCGTCTGCCAGCGCTTGATCGAGCGGCTCTACGCCCACTCGGGTCAGACCAACGACAAGGGCCAGTACGTTTTCTATGGCAAGGTCGGTGGCTGCATCGTGACCGGCAATGAAGACGGCATCAAGCACGTGGGTATGGGCGTGCTCTACTCGCTACAGCATGTCGGTTACACCATTCCTCCACAAGCTGATGCCGGCTGGGTGGGCGAAGCCGGACCGGGGCCGAGCTATGGCGATGCCAGGGAAGATGGTGAAGGATATGTCGGCTTCGACAATGACTTCACCCGTCGCAACACCACATTCATGACCTGGAACCTGATGCACATGGCACGCATGCTCAAGGATGCTGGAGGTATTCCCGCCCACGGGAATTCAGTCGATCTGTGGAACGATGGTCGCCGGTTCGATGCGCCAAATCCCGAATATCGCTGATCAGTCGCCAATCCTGTCGGCTCGTTTGCCGGTCTTGCGGATAATGCCGGAAAAGCTGAGCAGCGGCGTTCCATCGCCCGTCACGATGCCGCGTACGAACACGGTTTTACCGCCGCCGCGCGTCACTTCCCCCCTGCCCTCGATGCGCTGTCCGACCTTGCCCGCGGCCAGGAANTCGCCTGCNAGGTTCATCGTCACGCCGTAGCTGTCACGCATCTCGTTGCGGGCGATGGTGAACAGCGCNGCNTCTGCAAAGGTCATCAGGCAACCGCCGTGCATGAAGCCTGCACCATTCATGTGACGTTGTTCGGCGACGAAGGCACAAATCCACTCGCCGTTGTTGTCCTGCTTTTCGTAGAACGGTCCCGCCGTCTGCTCGAACGCGTCAGATTTCCAGGTGGACCAACCCGACCATTCGCCTTCGGTGATCGCGATTGGACCGTGGCTGGGCTCGACGATCTCGGTCATATCCGCGTGCTCCTAAGCCGACAGTGCGGCAACGCCGGGCAATGGCTTGCCTTCCATCCACTCCAGGAAAGCCCCGCCGGCCGTGGAAACGAAAGTGAATTCGTCCTTCACACCGGCATGCGCCAGCGCTGCGACCGTATCGCCGCCGCCGGCAACCGATGTCAGCGAACCATCCTGCGTGAGCGCTGCAGCCGTCTTGGCAAGCGCAACCGTCGCCGCATCAAACGGCTGGGTTTCGAACGCGCCCAATGGCCCGTTCCAGACCAGCGTCCGGCATGTCTTGAGCACGTCGGCAAGCGCTTCGACCGCGAGCGGACCTACGTCGAGGATCATTTCGTCGGCGGCGACTTCATGCACATTGCAGGTCCGCATGCTCGGCGGATTGGCGGCGAATTCTTTCGCCACCACCACATCGTAAGGCAGATGCACAGTGCATCCCGCATGGTCCGCCTCGTCCATTATGCGGTTGGCAGTGTCGGTCAGATCGTGCTCGCACAGCGATTTACCCACATCCACTCCCTTCGCCGCCAGGAAGGTGTTGGCCATGCCCCCGCCGATGATGAGGTGCTGAACTTTGCCGACCAGATTGTGGAGCACCTCGAGCTTGGTCGACACCTTTGCTCCCCCGACGACAGCCGCGACCGGCGCCTCGGGATTGCCTAGCGCCGCATCCAGCGCTTTNAGTTCGGCCTCCATGGCGCGGCCTGCATATGCCGGGAGAAGACGCGCCAACCCTTCGGTNGACGCGTGCGCGCGGTGCGCNGCAGAAAACGCATCGTTCACATANAAATCGCCGTTCGCCGCGATACCCTTGGCGAACTCNGGATCGTTGGCTTCTTCGCCGGGCCAGAAGCGGACATTGTCGAGCAGCCCGATATCNCCATCGCGCAGNATNCCGATCGACTGTTCGACGACCGGCCCCATGACTTCGGGNATGAACATGATTTCACGGTCGAGCACCCGCTCNATATCGCCCTGCACCATGCTNGTGCTCATGGTCGAATGGCGCTGACCCTTCGGTCGGCCGAAATGGGCNAGCAACAAGACCTTGGCGCCTTTNTCNGCCAGTTCGAGGATGGTCGGTTTGACCACCTCGACACGNGTGACGTCCGATGCCCGGCCTTCCTGCATCGGAAGATTGAGATCGACGCGCACCAGCGCAACCTTGCCGGTGATGTCGCCAAGGTCGTCCAGGGTCCTGAAGCTGCTCATGCCAATGTCCTTAGAGGAACTTCGCCATCACGCCGGCGGTATCGATCATGCGGTTGGAGAAGCCCCATTCGTTGTCGTACCAGCTCACGACGCGGGCAAGCTTGCCCTCCATCACGCTGGTTTCGAGGCTGTCGATGGTCGAGCTGGCCGGATAGTGATTGAAATCCGAGGAGACGAGCGGCTGGTCGGTGTAATCCAGCACGCCCTTCATCTTGCCTTCCGCCGCGGCCTTCAATGCCGCATTCANTTCCTCGGNGCTGGTGTCGCGGCCGGGAGTGAAGACGAGATCNACAAGGCTGACATTCGGCGTCGGCACACGCACGCTCGACCCGTCGAGCTTGCCTGCCAGTTCGGGNAGTACGAGGCCGACCGCNCGGGCAGCGCCNGTNGTNGTCGGGATCATGTTCTGCGCCCCGCCGCGTGCGCGGCGCATGTCNCCATGCATCTGGTCGAGCATGCGCTGNTCGTTGGTNTAGCTGTGGATCGTGGTCATGAAACCACGCTCGATACCGACGGTTTCGTGCANCACCTTGGCCATCGGNGANAGGCAGTTGGTCGTGCAGCTGGCGTTGGAGACGATCACGTCTTCCGCGGTCAGCGTTTCATCGTTGACGCCGAACACGATCGTCGCGGAAACGCCCTTAGCCGGCGCCGAGATCAGTACGCGCTTGGCGCCTGCATCGAGATGCGGGCGACACGCCTCGTCCGACTGGAAGAAACCGGTGCATTCCAGCACGATGTCCACGCCCTGCTCGCCATGCGGCAGTTTGCCGGGCTCGCGCTCGCTGGTCACGGCAATCGACTTGCCGTTCACGATGATCGCGTTGTCGCCCACTTCGACAGTGCCGGGGAAGCGNCCGTGCGTCGAATCGTACTGAAACAGGATCGCGTTCGATTTCGTATCCGCCAGATCGTTGATGCTGACGAGATCCAGATCATGGTCGTCGCGCTCGAGAATGGCGCGCGCCACGAGGCGGCCGATACGTCCGAAACCGTTGATTGCAACCTTGGTCGCCATTGGAAAGAACTCCTGCTTAAGCGTTCAGTTTATTCATGATTTGCGGAACGATCGCGTCCGCAGTGAGGCCGAATTTTTCAAACAGATCTTCGGCTGGTGCGCTAGCACCGAACCGATCGATCCCGATGCGCAAGCCATTGGTCATCGTATAGCGATCCCACCCGAAGGTGGTGCCCGCTTCGATGCTCACCCGCAAAACTTCGTCGGGCGAAACATCCGGAAGAATGTCTGCGCGATAGGCATCGTCCTGCTCGTCGAAAAGCTGCGTGCACACCATCGATACGACATCGGCACCGATACCGTCCGCTTCCAGCTTTTCCGCGCATTCCATCGCCACATGCAGCTCTGATCCGGTCGCAATCAGGATGACACGCCGCGCAGCCTGCGCCGCCTTGAGCCGGTAACCACCGCGCCCGGTCATGTTTTCGGAAAGCTGGTGCGTCCGCATCTGCGGCAGGTTCTGTCGGCTCAGCGCAAGCACCGTCGGACGATCGGGCTGGCGCAGCGCAATGTCCCAGCATTCCGCGGTTTCGACCGCATCGGCGGGGCGCATGACCAGCAGATTGGGCATCATGCGCAGCGACTGGACATGCTCGATGGGCTGATGGGTCGGGCCGTCTTCCCCCAATCCGATGCTGTCATGCGTCATGACATAAACGACNCGCGCCTGCTGCAGGGCCGACAACCGGATGGCCGCGCGGCAATAATCGGTGAACACCAGGAACGTNCCGCCATAAGGAATGACNCCGCCGTGCANTGCCATGCCGTTCATCGCTGCNGCCATGCCGAATTCGCGAATACCGTAATAGACATAGCGGCCGCTGTAATCATCGGCCGTGAACGGGCCGATACCGCCTGCCTTGGTGTTGTTCGAACCGGTAAGGTCGGCACTGCCGCCAATCGTTTCGGGAAGGCCGGTGTTGATTTCCGCCAAGGCCATTTCGCTGGCCTTGCGCGTCGCAACCTTCTGAGGTTGATCGATCAACCCCTTGATATATTTGTCGAGGCTGAAGTCCTTGGGCAGNTCGCCCGCCATCCGGCGCTGGAACTCCGCCTTNTGCGNATACCCGTCGAGGCGCATCTGCCATTCGCTGTGCGCCCGCGCGCCGTCATCCGCTGTGCCGCGCCAGTCTGACAGCACCTCTTCGGGAATTTTGAAAGGTGCCGATTCCCAGCCCAGTACACCGCGCGCCGCNGTNATTTCGTCATCGCCNAGTGGTGCNCCGTGCGTTGCGCTGGTTCCCTGCTTGTTGGGCGCTCCCTTTCCGATCACCGTTTTGCAGGCGATGAGCGACGGGCGTTCGTCGGCGACCGCNTCGTCGATCGCCCGNCGNATNTCGTCGAAATCGTGGCCGTCGCAGCTAACTACATGCCATCCGGTCGCTTCGTAACGCGCCTTGATGTTTTCACTGGTCGAAAGGTCGGTCGTCCCGTCGATGGTGATGTTGTTGTCGTCCCAGAACACCGTCAGACGGCCAAGCTTGAGGTGCCCGGCAAGGCCGATCGCTTCGTGATTGATGCCTTCCATCAGGCAGCCGTCACCGGCAATCACCCAAGTGCGATGATCGACGATCTCGTCGCCAAACGTCGCATTGAGATGACGTTCGGCCATGGCCATTCCGACGGACATCGCCAGACCCTGCCCCAGCGGGCCGGTCGTGCTTTCCACGCCGTCGAGGAGGAAGTTTTCCGGATGCCCGGCGCAAGGGCTGCCGATCTGCCGAAAATTGCGGATGTCTTCCATCGTCGGACGTTCGTATCCCGACAGATGAAGAAGCGAATAGATCAGCATCGAACCGTGTCCGGCCGACAGCACGAAGCGGTCCCGATCGGCCCAGCCGGGGGCCTTGGGATCATGCTTGAGATACTCGCTCCACAACACGGTCGCCACATCGGCCATACCCATCGGCATTCCCGGATGCCCTGAGTTTGCCGCCTGTACCGCATCCATCGAAAGCGCCCTGATGGCGTTGGCCATCGGGACCATGCGAGATGTGGCGAGACTCATGGGAAATTTCTCCGGAAAAAGGGGCCGATTCGACGCGCGCGAAGCCTTCGCGGAGCGCGCGCGCAAGGTCAACCCGCGCAGGTGGGCATTCGCAGCTACCGCCCCCTTCACTTCACTTATCAACAGGCGGCTGCAAACCTTTGCCTCGCCGCGGCAAAATCGGTATTCTGCACGCCTTATGAGTTCCGACCGCATCAAAAATGCCATGGACCGCATCGATCGCGCCCTTGCGCGGATCGAAACGCAGGCCGCCTTGGCCTCCCATTCGACTGCAGCGACAGACGCGGGCGATGCCGAACTGGCCGAACGCTATGAAACGCTGCGCAAACGGGTGTCGGGCAGCATTTCGCAACTCGACGATCTCATCGAAGGTCTGAAGCGATGAGCGACGTCACCCTTTCGATCGGTGGCCGCAACTATACCGTCTCTTGTGCCGATGGGCAGGAAGATCATGTTCGGCACCTTGCCGGCGTGATCGATGGCAAACTGAGTGCGATGGGCAATAATCTGTCCAGTAACGATGCCAAGAACCTGCTGTTCGCCGCGCTCATACTTGCCGACGAAGTGGAAGAAGCACGGGACAAGCCTTCACCGGCCGCAGAACCTGGTTTCGACACGGATCGTCTGGGCAATCAGCTCGAACGCATGGCCATCGCGCTCGAGAATGCCGCTTCCACCCTTGAGGGTAGCGGCAGTACCTCCTAAATAGGGCATGGCGGGACTGCCCGGCACGAGCCGCATGAATATCCCTGAGGCTATAAGCAATCCATGGGAGCTGTCCCTGCCCTGGTCCACCGGTTCGGCCGTGGGATTGGGGCAAACGGTACCCACCTGACGTTTTCGCGTCAGAGGATTTCGCCGGAAACGACCCATGGTGGTTCCGCCACTCACCATCCCTCCCCATCGTTGATCCCTTGGACGCCGGAGTGATCTGCCGATAAGGACCTGTGTGTGACCAAGAACGATCTTAGAAAGCAGCTTCGCGCCAAACGGCGTGAACACGTGGCCGCCCTTCCCGATAGCATGCGCACGCTCGTGTTTATGCGCCCGCCTGCCCCCCTCATGGAAATGATACCGGACGATGCGACCATCGGGCTTTATCACGCCGGCTCTTCCGAAGCGCCGACAGCGGCCTACGCACGCTATTTTTTCGAACAGGGGCACGAAATCTCATTGCCGCATTTTTCGGCCATGAATACGCGGATGCAATTCCGCCGGTTCGTGGATCCTCACGATGAAAGCGATCTTGAAACGGGGCCCTTCGGCATCAAGCAGCCGACGAATGCGACGGAAGAGATCGTCCCCGGCGTCCTGTTCGTACCGCTGGTCGGCTTTACGGAAACCGGCGGTCGCCTCGGTCAGGGTGGCGGCCACTATGACCGCTGGCTCGCTGCGCATCCCGGTACGACAACGATCGGGCTCGCCTGGGACTGTCAGCTCGTCGACACACTGCCCACGGAGCCGCACGACATACCCCTCGGGGCGGTCGTAACACCCACGCGCATGTACGGACCTTTCGCATGAGGAAAGAACCGACCTGGCGCATTCCCGTCGGCATTCTCGGCCTGCTGGTGGTGCTGGCGATCTACGGGATTGTCATCGCGCGTTATGCCCCCGGTGTGATCGGCGATTGGCCTACCCTGGTGCAGACGCTCATTTACCTCGTTCTGGGCCTGATTTGGCTGCTGCCGCTCAGGCGCTTTCTCATCTGGATGGAAACCGGCCGCTGGGGTTGATCCCCGGCGCATGTCGAGCGCCATGTAACGCCGTTCGGGAAGAGCGCGCGATAGGTCGTCGGCGCATCTTCAAACAAGGCGCTTTGACGATAGTCGAATTGTAGAGAAAATTCCCAAGTGGCGCGAGTGACGGGACTCGAACCCGCGACCTTCGGCGTGACAGGCCGACACTCTAACCAACTGAGCTACACCCGCGCAGCCACTTGGGAGCCGCGCATCTACGGGCGGGTCCGATTCCTGTCAATGGCCGATGTGACGCTTTTTTGCTCTTTTTGTGCGGGCATTTTTCGACCTCCAGTTTTACCACAATTCAGCGCGTTGGATCGCGGCATAACTCAGCCAATGTCCTATGCCGATATCATGCATCCCATCGTCGCGGACCGGAATTTATCGTCATTTCCGAATGGGTTGCCCGATCATAAATGGGGCTGCCGGGATTTTACAAACTATTCTGGACAAACGAAGGCGCCCGGCGCGGGGCTGCTAAATCGCAACCCACGCACCGGGCATATTTTATCAGACGCTTTGCGACTGTGCGCTCGCAAGCCAGCGAGGCCAGCGGATTGCGTCAGTCCACCAGGATCAGAGCAGGCTTTTCGAGCAGATTCTTCAGCTGCTGTATGAAGCTTGCCGCATCCCAACCATCGACAACGCGATGATCGCAACTGATCGAGATATTCATCAGCTTGCGCTTTTCGATGCGCTCGACGCCATCCGTCCCGGTCACATACATCGGGCGTTCGATGATGCGGTTCGGGCCGATGATGGCAACTTCCGGACGATTGATGACCGGTGTCGTCGCTACCCCGCCAAGCGGTCCGAGCGATGTCACCGTCAGTGTCCCACCTTGCAGCTCTTCCGATTTGGCGGTGCCATTTCGGGCTGCCTCGGCCAGACGCGTAATTTCATTGGCCAACTGCCACAGGTTCTTGGCCTGAGCATTCTTGATGACGGGCACCATCAGACCGGCATCGGTCTGTGCGGCCATGCCAAGATGCACCGCGCCATACCGCGTCACCACGCCCGCTTCATCGTCGTACCGTGCGTTGATCATCGGGAAATCGGGCAATGTCTTGCAGATCGCGGTGATCAGCAGCGGAAGCAGCGTCAGCTTGGGCTTATCGCCGCGGTTGGAATTGAGCTGTCCACGCAGTTCTTCCAGCGCAGTCACATCGCATTCTTCCACGTAGGAGAAGTGCGGGATGTTGCGCTTCGACGCGGCCATGTTCTCGGCAATGCGGCGGCGCATGCCGATGACCTTCTTTTCCTCGTCCTCGCGGGTCTTGGCAGCGGCGCCATAACCCGATGTGTAAGACAGGAACTGGTCCAGATCGCCATGACGAACGCGGCCATCTTCGGCCGGCTTCACCTGTGCCAGATCGACACCGAGATCGCGTGCCCGCTTGCGCACGGCAGGCGTTGCCAGAACCGGCGTATCGGCCTTCTGCGCCGCTGCAGGGGCAGGCGTCGGGGCGGGCGCTGGCGGCGGGCTCGAATCAGCAGCCATCGCGTCGTCGGCATCCGATGGATCGGGATTTTCGACCTCGATCCGCTCTTCTACCTCGTCGTCCTTCGGCGCTGGCGCGGCATCGGCCGCCGCCTCGTTTTCCTCGATCACCTCGTCGGGCACTTCGCCTTCGACTTCGATCACGACGAGCATGGAGCCGATCGACACCATGTCGCCCTCGCCGCCCGCAATCTCGAGAATCTTGCCGGTCACCGGGCTTTCCATGGGCACGGTGGCCTTGTCGGTCATCATGTCGACGAATTCCTCGTCTTCAGTGATCGTATCGCCGACCTGCTTGTGCCACTGCACGATTTCGGCCTCGGCGATGCCTTCGCCGATATCGGGCATGTTGAAGGTGAATTTCGCCATGGGGATCAGTCCTTGAGGATCTTGTCGATGGCCTCGCCGATGCGGACCGGGCCGGGAAAATAGGCCCATTCGAGGCTATGGGGATAGGGTGTGTCGAAGCCGGTAACGCGTTCGACCGGGGCTTCGAGGTGATAGAAGCAGCGCTCCGTCACCAATGCGGAAAGTTCGGCGCCAAAGCCGCTCGTGCGGGTCGCCTCATGGACGATCAGGCATCGGCCGGTACGCTCGACCGATGCTTCGATCGCCTCGATGTCCAGCGGCACCAGCGTGCGCAGATCGAGGATGTCGGCTTCGACGCCCTTCTCCTTGCACACGGCTTCGACCACGTGGACCATGGTTCCGTAAGCCAGAATCGTGAGCTGCTCGCCTTCGGTAACCTGACGCGCCTTGCCCAGCGGGATCTTGTAATATCCTTCGGGCACCACGCTGGCGTCGAATTTCTTCCAGGGCTGCACCGGCTTGTCGTAATAACCGGAAAACGGACCGTTGTAGATCCGCTTCGGCTCGAAGAAGATCACCGGATCGTTATCCTCGATGCAGGAAATCAGCAGCCCCTTGGCATCGTAAGGCGTGGCCGGAATAACCGTCTTCAGGCCCGACACGTGCGTAAAGATCGCTTCAGGGCTCTGGCTATGCGTCTGTCCGCCAAAGATGCCGCCGCCGAACGGGCTGCGCACCGTCATCGGAGCGATATATTCCGCGGCCGAGCGATACCGTAGCCGGGCCGCTTCGCTGATCAGCTGGTCGAGACCGGGATAAATGTAATCGGCGAACTGGATTTCAGGCACCGGGCGCAGGCCATAGGCCCCCATCCCCACCGCTACCGCGATGATGCCGCATTCATTGATCGGCGTGTCGAAGACCCGGGTCTTGCCGTATTTCTCCTGCAGACCCGCCGTGCAGCGAAACACCCCGCCGAAATAGCCGACGTCTTCGCCCATGACGACAACGTCTTCATCGCGTTGCATCGATACATCGAGCGCTTCATTGATCGCTTCAATCATGTTCAGCCGGCGTTCGGTGCCGGATGAAACGTTTGATTGACATGTGTTCGCGTCGGCGCTCACTGGTCGAGCCCTCCCGGAAACTTGATCTCGCGCTCGCGGATCGCCTGCTTGCTCTGCTCCTTGAGATGCCAGGGAAGCTCTTCGAATACGTCCTCGAACATGGTCCGGAACGGGTGGTGGAGACCGTGCCCAAGGATGCCGTTTGCCTCGGCTTCCTTGGTGACCTTCTTGACGTGTTCCGCCGCCTCCAGATCCATCTTTTCCTGCCGATCCTCGTCCCATTCGCCAATCGCGATCAAATGGTCCTTTAGGCGTGTCACGGGGTCGCCCAGCGGCCATTCGGTGCGTTCCTGCGCACTGCGATAACCGGTGGGATCGTCCGAGGTGGAGTGCCCCTCCGCGCGGTAGGTGAAGAACTCGATCAGCGTCGGCCCGGCGTTCGCCCGCGCCCGGTTGGCCGCCCACCTTTCCGCCGCATAACACGCCAGCGCATCGTTTCCATCGACGCGCAAGCCGGCGAGGCCATAGCCAAGCGCACGGGCAGCAAAGGTGGTCCGTTCGGCACCAGCAAAACCGCTGAAACTGGAGATGGCCCACTGGTTGTTGATAATGTTGAGAATAACCGGTGCATTGTACACGGTCGCAAAGGTGCAGGCAGAATGGAAGTCGCCTTCTGCGGTACTGCCCTCACCCACCCAGGTTGCCGCAATCCGGCTGTCACCCTTCATTGCGCTTGCCATTGCCCAGCCTACCGCCTGCGGCGTCTGCGTGGCCAGATTGCCGCTGATGGTAAAGAAGCTGTGCTCGCGGCTCGAATACATGATCGGCAGCTGGCGGCCCTTCAACTTGTCGCCCTTGTTCGAATAGATCTGGTTGATCATCTCGATCATCGGATAGCCGCGCTGGATCAGGATGCCCTGCTGGCGATAGCTCGGGAAGACCATATCGTCCGCAGCCAAGGCCATGCTGGCCGAAACGCTCGTCGCCTCTTCGCCCGTGCATTTCATGTAGAAGCTGGTTTTGCCCTGCCGCTGACCTCGAAACATGCGCTCGTCAAAAGCGCGCGTCATTGCCATGTGACCGAGCATCTTTCGCAGCGTATCTGGATCGAGTTTGGGGTTCCACGCCCCATGCGCCTGATTGTCTTCGCCGAGCACGCGCACCAGGCCAAACGCCATATCGCGCATTTCGCTCGGGTCGCAGGTCTCGTCGGGACGTGCCATGCTCCCCGCATCGGGTATATTTATATGCGAGAAGTCGACCGTATCACCAGGCCGGAATTTAGGTTCGGGAACATGCAACGAAAGTTTCGGGCGATTATCACCCTCCGCTGCACTACCCTCGGGCCGTTCGGCCATAGAATCGTCTCCCAGACGCAATCTTACGCTTTCGCGTTATTTTATTTCACGAGTGGGATGCGGTCAAGTCAGCGCCGGATCACACCGCGACGGGCGCTTTGATGGGCCCGTGCGGCGCATAGTCATGAACTGCAAAATCTTCGATCCTGTAATCGAATATCGTAGCCGGACGCCGCACTATCTCAAGCGTTGGGTTCCCTTGCGGTTCCCGTGACAATTGCTCTTCAATGAGATCGTTGTGATTGAGATAGAGATGCGTATCGCCGCCCATCCAAACCAGTTCCCCCGCATCGAGATCTACTTGCTGGGCCAGCATTCTGGTGAGCAAAGCAGCGGACCAGAGATTGAACGGCAGGCCGAGTGCAACATCGCAGCTACGCTGGTAAAGACAACAGTTCAGCCGCCCACCCGCGACATGAAACTGATAGGTCTTGTGACAAGGCGGAAGCGCCATCTCGTCGATCTCCGCGACGTTCCAACCCTCGATGATATGGCGGCGACTGCCCGGGTTCGTCTTGAGCGAATCCACTAGGTCAGCAATCTGATTTATTCCCGGACCGGTCTCATAAAGCCCATCTTCGCGTTTGCGATAGGTCGGCCAATCGACCCATTGCTTCCCGTACACCGGACCGAGATCACCCCAGCGTTCCGCGAATGCCGCCTCATCGGCAATGCGCTCGACAAAATCGTCCAACGTGATGTTATCGCCGGTTTCCTTCACATATCGGGCGTGGGGCCACTCGTTCCAGATCTTCACCCCTTGCCGTACGAGCGGACGAATATTGGTTTCGCCCGTGAGGAACCACAGCATCTCACGTGTGGCCGTTTTCCAATACACGCGCTTGGTAGTGATTAGCGGCATGGCATTTGCCGAGAGGTCGAACCTCAACGTCGCGCCGAATATGGAACGCGTGCCGACGCCAGTGCGATCCTCGCGCTCATCACCATCGGACCATATGCGGCGCATCAGGTCGAGATATTGCTGTTCGTAGTGGATGTCTGACATTGGCCCGGCTTTGTTTGAGCAAGGCTTCAACGCTAGCGCGAGAATGTGCAAATTGCCCGCTTGCACGCATGGCAATCCACACCTATAGGCCCGCCTCTGCCTCGCGGGGTTCGCCCCGCAAGCATCCGGTCGGGGAGTAGCTCAGCCTGGTAGAGCACTGTCTTCGGGAGGCAGGGGCCGGAGGTTCGAATCCTCTCTCCCCGACCACTTTATCGCAAAAACGACGGTTTTCCGCCTTTTAGCATGATGGATCACACCGCTGCGGTCACACGACTGTAGCGCAAAAGTGGTGCACATGCGGAAAGGTCAGACCGATTACTCACTCTAGCGCTCACGCTTCAGACGGGTGCCCCCAGCACCGCGCTGTCGCAAGTCGCAGAGACTCGACACGTTGCGGCAAAGCCAATCTGCCAATACGCAAAGTGTTCGTGACTGACGAAGGCCTCCGATTCCTGCAATGTTCGATCGATGCACGTCAAGGAACAACCTCCCGTCCTCGAACTCGAGACTGGCCTGCTGCGCGGCGCATGCGCGGATGGCGTCTGTAGCTTCCTCGGTGTTCCCTACGCCGATCCGCCGCAGCGTTTCGAATTGTCGGCACCGCGTACTCCCTGGCAAGGAATAAGGGATGCGACGCAGCGCGGGCCTTGCGCGCCGTATCGTGTCCGGGAACTGCCCCAACTGGATGTCATACCTCTGGTCGGTTCCGGCAGCGACGGAAGCGATGGCGATTACCTGCTGGCCAATGTCTGGATGCCGGAAGACGCCGAAGACGCGCCTGTCATGGTCTGGGTTCACGGCGGCGGTTTCGTCGTCGGCAGCAAGGATGCTCCCGTAAGCGACGGGACCCAGTTCGCCAAATCCGGGGTGGTTTGCATCGCGATCAACTATCGCTTGGGGATCGACGGATTTCTGCCGGTGCCGGGTGCCCCGACCAACCTCGGCCTGCGGGACATACTTTTTGCGCTCCGCTGGGTGCAGGAAAACGCTAGGGCGTTCGGAGGCAATCCCGGAAATGTGACCGTGTTCGGCGAAAGCGCAGGCGCAATGGCCATCGCTGACCTCGTTACGTCGCCTCTCGCCAAGGGCCTCTTTCGTCGCGCGATCATCCAGAGCGGCCACGGCGCGATGGTGCGGGACATCGACGTCGCCCAGCGGTTGGTCCGCAAGCTTGCCAAACTGCTCCGGATCGCTCCGGATGCGGATGGCTTCGTAAAGGTCGATCACGCTACGGCCATGGACGCACTGGAGAAAGTCTCCAAGCCGATGGCGGTCGATCTGCGCGACGCCGACGGCTTCGAGCCGGTTTACGGCATCAGCCGGTTCATCCCCGTCTACGGCGACGACGTCCTGCCGGAGAAGCCGGTCGAGGCGCTGCGAAAGGGAACCGGGAAGGATATCGATATCCTGATCGGTTCGAACGCCGAGGAAATGAATCTCTATTTTGTGCCTCCGGGCGTGCGCCAGAAGATCCCCGGCTTGCTGGCGTGGTGGCTGTTGTCCCGCTCTCATCCTTGGTCGCGCAAGGTCCTCAAGGCCTATGGTCTCGGCGGAAAAGGCATCCGCCCTGGCGAAGCGCTGACGCGGGCGATGAGCGACCTGGTCTTTCGCTGGCCCGTCCGCCAGTTCGCAAAAGCGCACCGGGGGCGCACTTGGGTTTACGAAATGGATTGGCGTTCGTCCGCCTGCGAAGGGGAACTGGGTGCCTGTCACGGCATCGAACTACCCTTCGTATTCAAGACACTCGAAAGCATCAGGGGGCCGCGTGGCATTGCCGGCGAAATGCCGCCGTCCGAACTGGCGGATCGGATCCACGATATCTGGGCCAATTTCGCCCGCGAAGGCACTTTGCCCTGGCAGCCCGCCGGTGACGACCTGCCAGTCTATCAGCTTGCCGCCGGCCAAACGCGAGTAGAACCGCGGATGCCGGCAGCCGACTATCTGCCAGACTAGGAGCTGCCGCAATGTATCTCGAAAAGCTGCGCCTCGACGGGCGGGTCGCGGTCGTAACCGGCGGCGCGCAAGGCATCGGCCTTGCCAGCGCCCACGCACTGGGCGAGGCCGGGGCGCGGGTCATCATCGCCGATCGCGATCCTGCCGCGCTCGAAAAGGGAATAACGGCACTGGCCGAAAAGGGTGTAGACTGCGCCTCGCTCTTGCTCGACATTACATCTTCGGCGCAGGTCGACGATGCAGTCAAAACCCTGATCGCACGCGAAGGCCGCATCGATATCCTGGTGAACAATGCGGGGATCGCGCGCAGCGAGACCCCTGCGGAAGACGTTGAGGACGAGCACTGGCTCAACGTAATCGATGTAAACCTCAACGGCACCTTCTGGTGCGCACGCGCTTTCGGTCGACATTTGCTGGACGCCGGGGGCGGCGTAATCGTCAACGTGGGCTCGATGAGCGGCTTCATCGTCAACCGCCCGCAAGCCCAAAGCTATTACAACGCCTCGAAAGCGGCCGTGCATCAGCTGACCAGGAGCCTCGCTGCGGAATGGGCTGACCGGGGCGTGCGCGTCAATGCGGTGGCACCGACCTACATCGCCACCCCGCTCAACGCCTTTGCCGATCGCGAGGGTGAAATGTACCGGCGCTGGATCGACGGAACGCCGCAAGGTCGTTTGGGCGAGCCTGAGGAAGTGGCTGCGGTAGTGCTTTTCTTGGCATCCGACATGTCCAGCCTGATGACGGGGGCGATTGTGCTGGCCGATGGCGGCTACACCTGCTGGTAACCTGCGGACCGGCCGACGTTCGAAATTAGATGCCGATCAACACGCCACGCCGGGCAATTCCTGCGCATCGCAGGCCGGACAGCAATCGCTACATTCTCGAACGCGGCAAAGCCTCTCTGACGATCGGCACAATCGCAAACCTTTCTTACAGGTAGCTCAGCTGTATTATAGGTTCGATAGATGGGGCAGGAGCTCCGCAGGGAGAGGTTACGGGCATGAATATTTTCCGCATCGCGGCTTTGTCGAGTGTTGCCGGACTGGCGTTTGCCGCCAGCGCGGCGACGGCGCAGATAACACTGGAAGACGACACCGCCCCCGACCGGGGCGAGCTCACGGACGATCCGGTGATCATCGAACAGGAAAATTCGGGGAACGTCATCGTGGTTACAGCGCGCAAGCGGGAAGAAACCCTTCTCGAGGTGCCCGTCGCCGCGACTGCGATCGATGGCGATACCCTGGCGGCGCGCGGCATAAATTCGGTCCGTGAAGCGGCTGTGCTCGCCCCCGGTCTGAACATCAACAGCGACGGTGCGGGTCGTGCGTTTGTTGCCATTCGCGGTGTCGGCGTGACGCTGGTGCAATCGGTCCAGCCCGGTGTAGGACTGTTTGTCGACGGCATCTATCGGCCCAATACGGCCTATCTCAACAACCCGCTGCTCGACATCGAGCGGATCGAGGTGCTGCGCGGGCCGCAGGGCACCCTTTACGGCAAGAACACGCTGGGCGGTGCCATCAACGTCATCACCCGTCAGCCCGGAAACGAATTCGAAGGCCGCGTAAGCGGGAGCTATGCTGGGCCGGACAACCAGTTCATTATCGCCGGTTCGTTGTCCGGACCGGTTGTCGAGGACCTGCTCGCGGTCCGCGTCGCCGCGTCGCATCAGGAGCAGGACGGTTTTGCCCGCAACGTGCTCCTCGATGCGGACGGCAATCCCTACAACAGCGATTCTATAAACGGCACCGTACGTTTTACCCCGGGAACGGTCGAACTGACCGTCAACGGGTATTACGACTGGATCAAGTCGGTGAATATCCCGTACTCGCGGGTCGACGGCCCGCAGGACTACTCGCGGGATCTCAACTTCAACACGCTCAACCAGACCGATCTCGAGTATCGCGGTATCAACGCCAGGCTTGCCGTTCCGCTGGACGGGATCGGCAGCACGTTGACCCTGCTGGGCGCTTATGATGCGCGCAACAACACCAATGTCGAAGGCGACGTCGATTTCGGCCCGGGCGATTTCGCCCGCGCAACCGGCGGCGACGAATTACGCACGAAAACGGCAGAACTGCGCCTCGACAGCAAATGGTCCGCCAGCGTCTCGACCCTGCTCGGCCTGTTCTACAGCCGGGAAGAAGCGGACGCGCTCGACATCACCACGCTTTATCCGGCATTTTCCGGACTTCCGTTCGACGTCGTGCGCACTACCACCAACCAGACCCAGGCAGATACCTACGCCGTGTTCGGGACGGTGTTCTGGGAACCCTCCGTCGATTGGGAGGTCGCCCTGGGGCTGCGTTACGATCACGAGGATCGCGTTGCCAACGGGTCGGTTGTTACCGCGCTCGGGCCGCTGGGCGAAAGCGGAGGCCCACTGCCCGAAGCGCGCATCAAGTCGGACGAGTTTCAGCCCAAGCTGACGCTGAAGCGCAACTGGTCTCCGGACTTCATGACCTATGCGTCCGTCGCGCGCGGCTATCGCGGGGGCGGCTTCAACGCCCCGACCGCGCCGACCAGAACCTATCGGGGCGACAGCGCCTGGACTTACGAGCTCGGGGCGAAATACGCCCTGCCGAACGGTCGCGGCAGCCTGGCAGGCGCCGTCTTCTATAACGATTACACCGATTACATCGGTCTGAACTCGATCGCGCCTGCAGAAGGCGGCGGACTGGTGACGGTCGACCTGAATTCGGGCGACGTCGAAAGCTATGGCGTGGAACTGGAAGGCCAGTTTCGCCCCGTCCCCGCGTGGTCGATAAGCGGCGGCGTGACACTGATGCATGCTCGTCTGACGGACACCACCGCCTATACCGAGACGACCGGTCGGACCCTGGCTTCCGACCGGCTAACGTTCCAGCCCGACTGGAGCGCCAATCTGGCGACCGACTACACGTTTGATCTGGGTTCCGGCGAATTCGTGCTCAGCGCCAATATCACGGGCAAGGGCAAGCGTCTCGCCGCAACCCTAAACGAGACGACGCCCACCCTGCTGGACGGCTACTGGCTGGCTGGCGCCTCGGCGACATACCGGACCGGACCTTTCGAGATCGCAGCCTTTGTCAGCAACGCCTTCAAGGAAGACTACTGGGAAAGCTACATCGAACGAACCACGCTGGTGCTGGCGGGCCTGCCCGCCTCTGACTTGGGAATCCAGGGCGACGGGCGCCGCTATGGCGTTCGCACCAGCTTTAGGTTTTGATGCGATGACGATCCCGGATCAGTCGCAGGTGCGGGTTGTCGTGCCTCATGGGTTCCTCGACCGGCTGGAGCAGCGCTTCGGTGCGCAGCTCCAGACCGGTGAGGCCATCAGGGAGCAGCACGGCGCGAGCGAATCCCATTATGCGGCGATGCTGCCCGATGCCGTGGTGTTCGCGCATTCGCGAGAGGACGTCGTTGCATTGGTCGGACTTTGCGCGGAGTTCCTCGTTCCCATCGTACCATTCGGGGCGGGCACTTCCATCGAGGGAAACGCGGCGGCCCTGCGCGGTGGCGTGTCGCTCGACATGACCCGCATGGACAAGATCATCGCCATCAATGCCGAGGATTTCGATTGCGTGATCCAGCCCGGTGTCCGGCGTGAGCAATTGAATGAGTATCTTCGCGACCAGGGGCTGTTCTTCCCGATCGACCCCGGCGCCAATGCCACCTTGGGCGGCATGGCATCGACCCGTGCCAGCGGAACCAATGCGGTGCGATACGGCACTATGAAGGATGCGGTGCTCAGCCTCGAGGTGGTCACCCCACAGGGCAAGGTCATCCGGACCGCCACGCGCGCGCGCAAATCGGCCGCCGGATACGACCTCACCCGTCTCTATGTCGGTTCCGAGGGCACACTGGGGATCATTACCGAACTGTCCTTGCGCCTTCATCCGATTCCCGAGGCAATCTCGTCGGCAGTTTGCGGTTTCGACGGGCTGGACGGCGCGGTCGACACCGTGGTCCAGTCGATCCAGTGCGGCGTACCCCTGGCAAGGGTCGAAATTCTCGACGCTTTGCAGATGCGCGCGGTCAACCTCTGGTCGAAACTCGATTATCCCGAGGCGCCCACGCTTTTCTTCGAATTCCACGGCAGCCCGGCCCATGTGGCCGAACAGGTCGAGACCGTCAAAGCCATCGCGGAAACCAACGGCGGCGGTGAATTCGCCTGGTCGAACAGGCCGGAAGAACGCAACAAGCTCTGGCGTGCACGGCACGATGCCTATTACGCGGCGGTGAATCTGCGCGAGGGCGCAATCGGCTGGGCCACGGACGTCTGCGTGCCGATGAGCCGGCTTGCCGAATGCATCGCCGAAACCCACAAGGATCTCGCCACCGCCAGCATGCCCGCGACGATCCTCGGTCATGTCGGCGACGGCAATTTCCACGTGGTCTTCTCGATCGATCCCGACGCGCCAGAGGAAATGCGCGAGGTCGAAGCGCTCAATGCGCGACTTGTGGAACGGGCGCTAGCGATGGACGGCACCTGTACCGGCGAACACGGAATAGGACTTGGCAAGCAGGAATGGCTGGTTGCCGAACTCGGCGATGCGGTCGATGAAATGCGTACGATCAAACGCGCTCTCGATCCGGACAACCTGCTGAACCCCGGCAAGATTTTCTCGCTCTGATGGCAACTCTGGCCAAACCGACCGCCGCACAGGGTCGCCTGAGCGATCCGGCGACGCTGGTCCCGCTCCTGCTTCTGGCACTTGTCGCGACCGTGGCCTTCACTGCTCTCGGCAGCTTCGGGACTGTCCAGGAGAGCGCCAAGGCCGAACTCGATCTCAGTGACGACGCACTAGCGCTTATCCAGGGCCTGGGTGCTGCCGTGCCTATGGTGCTGTTTTCGGTACCAGTCGGCATTCTGGTCGACCGGCGCAATCGCGTTCGACTGACCATGGGGTTGGCTGTCCTGTGGACACTGGGCACCCTGCTAACCGCCTTCGCGCCAAGCGCGGGGTGGCTGACCGCCGCGCGGATGCTGGTGGGCATCGGGTCCACTGGTTCGCTGACCGCGGCCCTGTCCCTTTGTGCCGATTTCTGCGCGCCGGCCCAGCGCGGGAAGGCAATGTTGATCGTCAACCTGGGCAAGGCGCTGGGCGTCGCACTCGGTTTCGCGCTCACTGGCTGGCTTTTCGGGCTGCTTTCGGATCATGCCGCGCCTGGCTGGCTGGCCGATGTGGCGCCATGGCGAAGCACACACGTCCTGCTTGCTATGATAAGTGCGATGCTGATCGTACCCTTGCTCCTCCTGCGCGAACCTATACGGCGCGAGGTCGAAGCGAGCACGAATGCGCCTTTCCGTGTGGTTGCCGCCGAATTGTGGAGCCGGCGGGCATTTCTGATCCCGCTTTTCGCTGGCCAGATCGCCGTAGTGATGGCCGATGTTGCCGCCGGGGTCTGGGTTGCGCCCGTGCTGTCGCGCGATTTCGGGCTCAGCCCCCAAGAGTTCGCCGGATGGGTTGGCGCGCTGATGTTCGGCACCGGGGTCGCCGGGGCAGTCCTCGGCGGGATTTCGGCCGATCTGGGCCAGAAGAGCAAGCTTCGCGGTGGGATCATTCTCGGCGCGGTTATCGCGGCGGGCCTCGGCATTCCGGCGGCGCTGTTTCCGCTCATGCCGAGCATCACCGGTTTTGCGATCGCGCTCGGTGTCCTGTCCCTGTGCGGAGCCGTCACCGGCCTGGTGGTTTCGGTGGCGCTGACCGTTCTTCTGCCCAACGAATTACGCGGTCTGTGCATCGGCGCATTCATCGCGGTTGCCGGCCTGATCGGTTTCGGCCTCGCGCCGTGGATCGTGACCCGCGTCAGCGCCTTCATGGGCGGGGAAACGATGCTTGCCGAGGCATTGGCCATCGTCGGGGTAAGCGTTAGCACGCTATCCTTCCTTGCCTTTATCATGGCCATGCGCCGAGTCCCCGAACCTGTAAGATAGCTCTTGCCAACCTATAATACAGGTATTAGCAAAGCATGGGTTTGAAGGATGACTGGCCGATGAAACAGGTTGTCACTGTATCTGGTGAAATGACCACGTTGGTCGGCTACGGTGCGGCGCCCTCCGCGCGTTGGCCTGCCGGATCGGCTGCTTTCCTTTTTGCAGGCTTTACAGAAAACGAGACCCCGGTGCTCTCGTATCGACATGACGGTGATCTGGACGGCATCGAGGATTACCCGCTGGTCTTTGTCGTGGCGCGCTCGGCCTGCCGCCGTCTCTTTCCGCTGCAGGCCTCGGGGTATCAGAGTTGGCACCTGTCCAATGCCCTCAAGACTTTGGCCTTATCGATCGTCGACTGCGAGGCAGCGGACGAAGCGCGCGACACGTTGCGGCTTGCTCGTAGCATCGAACTGCTTTGCCAGATCCACGTCGCGCTGGAGAACAGCACCCTGCTGCCGATGGTCGGGGGCGGTTCGTTCGGTGAAAAGGATATCGCCAAGATCGCCGAAGCGCGGCGCATGATCGACCTGCGCTGGCACGAGAAGATCACTATTGCCGAGATCGCGCGTGGTGTTGGCGTCAATCGCGACAAGCTCGTCCGCGGCTTTCGCATGCTCTACGGCAATTCGATTGCCCAGATATTGGCAGAGCGACGGCTGGAGGAGGCGCGGCGTCTCCTGCTTGCGAGCGACCTGCCGGTCGCGACGGTCGGCTATCGTTGCTCCTATCTCAACAACGCGAGCTTTACCCGTGCCTTCACCCGTCGCTTCGGTGTAGCTCCCTCAGAATTACGCCGAACAGGAATTGCCGCTTGACTCAGATCGCCGTCCGTCCGCCCAAGGGTTCTTTGGTCGAAACCGCCACGCACGCGGTCCGCGAACACATCCGCACGAACAGCCTCAAAGTCGGCGACATGCTGCCGAGCGAAGGCAGCTTTGCGACCGATCTCGGCGTGAGCCGGCCGGTCATGCGCGAAGCGTTCCACGCGCTGGCCGCACTGAAAGTGATCGAGGTCGCGAACGGACGTCGCGCGCGCGTCGGGGCGATCGACGGTTCGGTAATGGCAGCCTCGATCGGCCATGCCATCTCCACCGCACAGGTGTCACTCGCCGATGTATGGGATGTGCGGCGGACGCTGGAATTGCGAACCGCCGAACTCGCAGCAATTAGCCGGAGCGAGGAACAGGCAGATGCGATCCTGGCGGCTGCGCACGCGCTTGCTCACAGCCGCGACGAACAAGCGCGTACGCGTGCCGATACTGCGTTTCATCAGACCATTGCCATGGCGAGCGGCAACCCGCTGTTCTTCCAGATCGTGCGTTCATTCGAACAGATGATGATCGTCGCAATCCCGAAGGCCTGGGCCGGACGCGCCACGAGCGAAGAACGTCAGGAGACTTTGGTTCTGCACCAGGAAGTCGCGCAAGCCATCGCCGACCAGGATCCCGAACTGGCCCGCGCAGCGATGGATTCCCATTTCGCCCGTTCGATCGGGGATCTTTTTCATAATACGGAGGTCGCGCACGACTGAGTTCGTCTCGAACAATTGAACTCTGGTGGGCGCCGTGCGCAGGGCAGGCTTCGGCAAAGGCTGCCTTCGAACGCTTGAACATCGAACTGCGCGTGTTGACCACTTGCCGAAGGTCCACCTTTCACCTCGGCACAACAAACCGAAAGGTTCGCTTACGGCCAGGTCCAGTCATCCAGAGAGTGTTCCTCCCATAGGCAGCTTCGAGTTCGACAATGCTGCCTGCAAAGAACGCTTGAACGACCTTCCCCGAACAGCCCCCAATGCTTTTTCGTATTGGCACGTGCCGAAAGCGCAATTCCGTTAGGCTGATTACTTGTGACACCTACCTTAGGGCGGACGTTCGACTGTCACGGACGCAAGTCAGCGTTGAAATGCCATGCGTATGGAGGTCTGTCCTGCTGCTAACTGCTGGCATTGAAGAGAATTTAATGAAATGTACCTAAGTTAAAGAACGAAATAGCTAATTGGATAAGCGCGAGCGAAGCGCAGTTCGCTAAGGGGTCTCGAAGTCAAACATGAGTTTGCTGTGGTTCACGTGGCGGTCGCTCCTTCAAACGGTTGTGATAATCTGCGCAGGACTTATCGGCCCTGGCCTGTTCGCGGCCCCACCTACCGACACATGCTTTGCCGTTTCGCGCTCTGTTATCGTTCCCGATAGATCCGATCTGCAATGCTCGGGGAAACCACGCAGTTACAGCAGCCGTGTCCTTTGGCTGCGTGTGCCGATCGCGCCAGCGCTTTCGCAAGACGCATCGCTCGCCATTCAATCCACTCGGTTCGAACGCCTCGATGTCTACTTCGAATATAGAAACGGCATACGAAAAGCGGGGTCGGTCGGCCGAGGCGCCTACGGCAGTAATTGGCAAGTCGGTGGTCAGATCGCTTTCGACACCGATGTTGACAATCAAGCTAGCGCGGCATGGCTACGAATAGAGGGCCTGCAGAGTTATGATCTGCTTGAGCTGCGAATGGTTTCTCAGCCGGCCGCACAACGCCAGTTCCAGCTGACCGCATTCACTATCGGAGCCGCATTGGCTCTTCTAGGTATAGCTGCGCTTTTCAACTTCGGTCTCGCTTTGAGCTTACGGCAAAGCTTTTTTCTTTGGCATGGTGGCTGGGCCGCGACCGTCATGATCTGGGGCCTTGTTTGGTCTCAGATCGGGCTGACGATAATTCCAGAGATGGCGGGCACAACATCGAACCGCCTCGCGACTATTCTGGCCTGTCTTGCAATTCTGTTGGCGACTCTCGCAACGGCTGCGGCGCTACGCCAAGCCACGCCGAAACGCGCGCGCCGCCTGCTCGTGGCGCTCGGAGGCGTAGTTTTCGCCTTGGGTACGGTAAGCGGCCTGCCCGCCGCCAACATTGGACGGTTTGCCATAGTACTGGGGATCGGGACCCTATCTTGCGTGGCGCTAGCAACGGCCTGCATCGCAAAAGCCTGGAAGGATGGTCATGTGGAAGGCCGCTATCTTGCCATTAGCTGGGCCATTCCCATGGCAACGTTGGCCACTACTCAGATAGTCGATCTCGGCGGGGTGTTATGGGGCGGCGGCGACAGGATCGTGATGCTGTTTGCTTCCGCTTTGCAGGTTATCTGTTTGACCGGCTTTGCAGCGGCACGCTTGGGATCCCTGCGAGTGGAGCGCGACGTCGCGATCGAAACTGGTTTGAGAATGGTGGAACTCGCCGAACGGGATCCGATGACGGGATTGTTGAACCGCAGGGGGTTCCTTGCCCGATGCTCAGAAGATTTTGGCGGGCTCGTGAAAGTCCCGTTCGGCTTGCTCGTAATCGATCTGGATAGGTTCAAGTTGGTCAATGATGAGTTTGGGCATCAGACAGGAGATGAGGTCCTAATAGCTATAAGTCGCAAATTGCAGACGTTTGAAGCGCGATATGCCTGCCATGTTGGCAGGCTAGGCGGAGAAGAGTTCGTCGTGGGTGTGAGCGGGCTTGACGGCCAAGACCTATGTCGACTTGGCGAAGCAGTAAAATCCGAATTGGCGCAATGCAATTTTGATGCAATTGCACCCGCTCTCCGGATCACCACCAGCATTGGGATCGCGCAAGGCATAGCGGATGGGCCGTTCGACACGCTTTACAGGCAAGCCGACGACGCACTCTATGCCGCCAAGCACGCGGGCCGAAACCGCGTGATCATCGCTGATATCAGCTCTGCTAGACACCAAGAGATCATAACCCTGAGGGTGTCCGGGATTGATCGCGTCCACATGTGATTAGGGGGACTTACCAAGAGCAGGTTTCAGGTCAGTCAAGCTTGCCCGGCAATGAGTGCCATTAGGATGGAAATTTTCTAACCGGTCTTTTGACTACATTGCTGGCGTACTTGTCGCTCTAATTCGCTGCGGAGCCTTCTCCCTTTTGACCAGTCGAATGGTCGAGGCAACTGACTCCGCTTATCCAGACGCTCGAGGTTCGACCCATAGCGTCTTGATCGTCATCCATAGCAACACGGTCAATGGGCCACCCAGCAAGAGGCCGGGCAAACCGAACAAAACCCCGAAAATCAGCAGGCAAAATAACGTGATCGCTGGCGGGATCTCGACTGCAAATTTCATCGCCAGAGGAGCGACGGCGTTGCCCTCGATCTGCTGCCAAACGATAAAGAAGCCGATGGTCCACAACGCTGTATCGATACCAACGGTGCCGGCTATCAGCACTGCGGGTATTGCGCCCAAGACCGGCCCAAGCAGCGGCACGAACTCGAATAACCCGGCCAAGATAGCCAGCGCCAGTGCGGACGGCACGCCAAGCAGGGTCAGTCCGATATAGACGACCGAGAAGGTTGCAAGCATGGAAATGAGCTGGGCCAGCAACCAGTCGCGTAAGGCCTTTCCCGTTTCACGGCTGGCTGCATCTACACGATCGCGCGCACGTTGCGGAAGGAGCGTGATGGCACCTTTGTGATAGGTTTTTGGATTGATGGCGATATAGACCCCGCCCAACACCGCGACCACCAGACCGGATAGCGCGTCTGTCAGTGCCCCGAACATTGTTTGCACCATTGAGGCCAGGCTTGTGCCGTCAGGCGCGAAATCGTCGATCACGCTTTCAACCCGGTCGGGGCCTGCCCAGTCGACAAAATTCTCCCAAGCTGGGGGAAGCGTGTCGCCGAGTTGGGACAATTGGGCGGATATCTGGCGACCGAACAACAACGCCGCGCCAATAAGCACCGACGCAATCAGAATGCCGGCCAGCAGACGCGAAACGCCTTCCGGCACGGGTGCCAGCTTCCGCAACGCGTTTCCAAAGGCGTCGAGTACAACGGCAACCACTACCGCTGCGAAGATTAGCAGAAGAACGCTTTGCAACTGCCAGATCAGCAGAGCGCAAACTACCAATGCTATGGCTATCAGAACACGGAGGGAAAATTGCGCAAAGCTGCCGGTCACGGGAAGCTAACGAGACGGTCGAAAGGCATTTTCATTTACTCCCAGGACAAGCTCCGATCGGCCGCCCGGAAGCATCAACCAATAGGCGCAACGCCAGGTCCCTATTAAATGGGTTATTCCTAGGGCGCTTGTCCCCCTCTGGCTTTCGCAGCATTGACGCTTCGATGAAATACGACGGGTCGCTTTCAATGCAACGTGCTGGGATCAGCAGGAAATTGNCGGGGCTCGAGAGTNAATCTNNTGCCCTNTGATCGNCTNCGGCTTGGCTNCCTCATGACTTCATCCNAACCCCTTCATTGCGCAGCAAGCCTGCTTGCGCGATAGGAGGTTGTCGCCTTTTTGCGACCGGTCTGAAAACTATATCGGGATTTCCTCAAATGCGCCGCGCAACCATTGCTGCTCTTTTCATGGCCACCATCGTTCTGGGTGGCTGCAACACTGTTCGCGGGGTGGGCGATGATTTGAAATCNGTCGCCAACACGGTCGACGANGCCACCTGATCGCTCAAAAGCCGTAGCGNAGACCGCNCCATATCGTGCGCGNGGCACCCAGGTCGATCGAACCGCCCTGATTGCGAGTNACGATTGTTTCGCCCGTAAGGTTTTCTCCGCGGAGNACCAGGCTTAGNTNGCCCATGATCGNCANCTGCGCAAAGGCGTCGAGTGTCGTTGCAGCAGGTAATGTATCCATTTCCAGATCGTCTTCGAACTGGGCGCTAACGTGACCGACGGTTGCCGACACGATCCAGTCGATCGCGGGGCGGTATGCGAGCGTCGCGCGACCCGCAAAGCGGGGTGTCTGGGCAGGTCGGTTCCCGTCGAGTGCTGCGGCAAAGCCGGACCCGCGAGTTTCGGCATCCGTCCATGAGATAGAGGTATTCAGGCTGAGCTTACCCAGATCTGCCTTCGCTCCGGCCTCGATACCACGAGCACGGATCGCATCAATATTCTGACGTTCGCGCAGGTTGGTATCAATCGTCACATTGGCTATCGCGTTCTTTACGCGGTTGTCGAACGCGGTGAGGGATAGTGACAGGGTTTCGGTCGGCGCTACGTCCAATCCGGCCTCGAACCCTTCCAGTCTCTCATTCCGCAATCCGGCGTTGGCCTGGGTGACGACGGGGAAGACGACGAACGGGCGGTAAAGCTCATTAAGCGTAGGCAGACGCAGGCCGGAGTATGCTGCGGCTCGGAGGGCTAGTGTGTTGGATGGCCGGAGGAGTAATCCCCCACGAAAAGAGGCATCCCATCCGGCCCTGTCGGCGAAGGTTTCGGCGGCGACGGGTATGCTATTGGCGTCGCGCTCGCTGAAGAAACCATCGCGGATCGACCAGCGATCAAGCCTCGCGCCGCCAGTCAGGGTCAGGGCACCAAGCGTCCAGTCATTCTCGAGGAAGAGGCCAAGATCGCTGTTTGTGCCGCCAGCATTACGCCGCGCCGTGACCGCGCCGGAAAACGCGCTGATCGCCGTTTCGAACAATTCGCCATCCGATCGGCGATAGTCGACACCCAACCGCAGCACATTGTCTTCTCCGGTCGGCGGGCGCAGTTCGAATTTTCCGCCAAGACCGGTCGACGGAGTATTTCGCTGATCCAATACTGGAGCGAAACTGCTCGAGCTGATCACGACATTCGTGAAATTGCGTGCCTGGACATAAGCCAGCGCATCGAATTGCCATCGGCCGCGACCGATCAGCCGGAGGCTCGCATCCTGGCCTTCGATCGTGCTGTCGGCGCCTTCAAATCGCAACGTCCGAGCATCACGGTAAGCAAGGCCGCGAAATTGAAGCTCAACATCGTTTGTGAGGGGCGCAACGCCGCGCGATTGAGTCGACCAGCTATCGAAGGCAGCGCGCGCCGATTGCGGCACACGATCATCTGCGGGCGTTGTGAAGAAGCCCTTCCCACGATCCCAGCGNCCCGACACNACGGCAAACCCAGCGCCCANGCGCGAACCGATGCTCGCAGAGCTTTCCGTCTCCCCGCGATCATTGACCAGTATTTGACCGGCGACGCCGTCCAGTGCCACGATCCCGGCGCTTTCCAGTTCGATCGTTCCCGCAAGCGCCCCTGCACCGAAGGGCCCCGATCCCCCGCCCCGCGTGACGCGGATCTGCGAAAGACGCTCCGGCGCAAGCGCGCTGAAAGGAACATAGCCGAAAAAGGGATCGCTCATCGGCACACCGTCGAGCAGGACGAGCGCCCGACTGGTCGCATTGCCGCCNAGNGCACGNAGNGTCGCGCCTTGGGCGGACGCATTCGCGGAACGACTGTCCGAACGGCGGAACTGCTGGAACCCCGCAACAGACGAAAGGGCATCCTCGATCCGCCCCGACGGCACGGAAAGCAACTGGTCGCGATCGATTTCCTGCGTGTCGTAAGCTGGAGCAGCAGGTGTCGCTTCCAGCCCCGTGCCGGTCACAATGATTACAGGCTCATCGGTCTGCGCGAATGTGGGGGTCGCGGCGGCGACCGCGATCAGGCTGGCAGCCAGCGAATATCGAAAAATGACCATCGCGCTCGCCCTAACGCCAGGTCTCGGGAATTGCGAGTGCCTGCAAGGCGTTTGCACTGAGCAAACGAATGCCTAGAGATATGTCGAAGAGGAGACCTGATGCATGACGGAAGCTGGCAAGAAATCTGAATGGGTCAAGCGCCCCGCTACTGCCACCGAAGGCGCGAATTGTACGCTGGAAGAATACCAGTCACTCTATGCGCGAAGCATCGAGGATACGGATGCTTTCTGGCGCGGGCAGGCGGAGCGGATCGATTGGTTCAGCAAGCCCGAGGTCATTGGCAACTGGTCCTTCGATCCGGTTTCCATCAAGTGGTTCGAGGACGGTGTTCTCAACATCTGTCACAATGCCGTCGACCGGCATGTCGAGGCGGGCAATGGCGAGCGCATCGCATTGATTTTCGAGCCCGATGCTCCCGATGGAGAGGTGCGCCGNATNACCTTNGCCGAACTTNAGGCAGAGGTTGTTCGAATGGCCAACACCTTGAAAAAGATGGGNGTTTCCAAAGGCGACCGGGTNACCATCTATATGCCCATGGTGCCCGAAGGCGCCTTTGCCATGCTGGCNTGTGCGCGGATCGGGGCGATCCATTCGGTGATTTTCGGNGGCTTCAGCCCCGACGCNATCGCGGGCCGCGTGGAGGATTGTGCGAGCGACTGGATGATCACCGCNGACGAAGGACTGCGCGGCGGCAAGCGGATTCCGCTGAAAAGCAATGTCGATCGAGCGTTTGAAAAGGTGCCGAACAGGGGTGTTCTGGTCATCAGACACACGGGNGGTTCGGTGAGCATGAAGNAAGGCCGCGATCACTGGTACCACGAGCTTTCGGCCGATGTGGCGGATGAATGTCCATGCGAGCCGATGAATGCGGAAGATCCGCTGTTCATTCTCTATACGTCAGGTTCGACAGGCAAGCCCAAGGGCGTTCTGCATACCACCGGCGGATATGCCGTCTGGACCGAAACCACGTTTCGTTACATCTTCGATTATCGCGAGGGCGAGGTTTTCTGGTGCACTGCCGATATTGGGTGGGTCACCGGGCACAGCTACATCGTCTACGGTCCGCTGCTGAATGGGGCGACCGCCCTGATGTTCGAAGGCGTTCCGAACTATCCAGATCACGACCGCTTCTGGGCCGTATGCGAAAAGCACAAGGTCAACATCTTCTACACNGCCCCAACCGCNATCCGCGCGCTGATGCGCGAGGGCGACACTCATGTAACGAAGCACGACCTGTCATCGNTCCGTTTGCTNGGCAGCGTGGGCGANCCGATCAATCCCGAGGCGTGGCGCTGGTATTACGAGNCTGTCGGCGGNGGGAAANTGCCGATCGTAGACACCTGGTGGCAGACCGAAACCGGTGGCTGCATGATNACCACCCTGCCCGGCGCGCACGACATGAAACCGGGCAGCGCGGGAAGGCCTTTCTTCGGTGTGTGCCCGCAGCTGGTCGACAATGAAGGCCATGTTCTGGACGGTGCGACAGAGGGCAATCTGTGCATCACCAGAAGCTGGCCCGGTCAGGCGCGCACGGTCTACGGCGATCACGAACGCTTCATCCAGACCTATTTCAGCACTTACATGGGCAAGTACTTCACGGGCGACGGCTGCCGCCGCGACGAGGACGGATATTACTGGATCACAGGCCGCGTCGACGATGTCATCAATGTATCCGGCCATCGCATGGGTACGGCCGAAGTTGAAAGCGCGCTGGTTCTGCATCCGAAGGTCAGCGAGGCAGCCGTGGTCGGCTTCCCTCACGATATCAAAGGCCAGGGCATCTATTGTTATGTCACGCTCAACGCCGGAGAAGAGCCGGGTGACGAACTGTCGGCAGAATTGCGCACACATGTTCGCGAAGAAATCGGCCCGATTGCGACACCGGATCACATCCATTTCACCCCCGCCCTTCCCAAGACGCGGAGCGGGAAGATCATGCGGCGCATTCTTCGCAAGATTGCAGAGAACGATTTCACATCACTGGGCGACACATCGACACTGGCCGATCCCGGCGTAGTCGATGAACTTATCGAGGGAAGAAAGAACCGTTAGCAGACCTTAGCTCTAAGTTAACCACGCGATGGCATTGAAGGCGGATGCACAGGAACGCCGCCAGATGTGGATAGCGAGACTTCTGGCGCGCCCTTCCCGCCAGTTCGAATGGCGCAGCTATTTTCTGTTCGGCTGCGCCATTCTGCTGGCCGTGCTGCTGGCCGGCGCAAGCTTTAACGCGCATCGTTCATCACAGGATCTGTCCGCCGTGCGCGAGCGACAGGTTCATTCGCTCGACGTTCTGCTGGCGGCAGACGAACTGCGGATGGCGGCACTTCAGCAGGTGCGCGGCGAACGCGGGTTTCTGCTTACCGGTGATGCAAGTTTACTCGATCCCTTTGTCGAAGGTCGCGATGCGGCGGGCACGAGCTTTGCCCGCCTGATCGAACTTACGGCCGACAATCCGGAACAGCAGCAGAGGCTGCTGGATATGCGCGACGAGTTCGGCGCATTCAACGCGGTTCTCGACGCCGTGATCGCGCAGCAGAAAAGCGGACGGCGCGAAGATGCAATCTTCTACATTCAGCGCGGAAACGACAAGGATGCGCTCGCAGCGGTCTTGCACGAGATCGACGCGCTCGTGGATGCCGAACGGGCGCTGCTGCTCGAGCGCGGCGAGCTTGCCGAAATGCGAGCGGCATCGAACGAGCGCCTTCAGTATGTGCTGGCGAGCATCGGGGTGCTGTTCCTGCTACTGACAGCGGTGACTATCCTCTTTCTCCGCCGCTCGCTTGCCAAGGGACGCGGACTGGAAAACGAATTGGAACGGGTGTCTGCGACGGACGCCCTCACCTCCCTCCCCAATCGACAGAAATTTACCGATGCGCTCACCCGCGCCATTTCGGTGGCCGAAACCAATCCCAAACAAAAATTCGCCCTGGCGATATTCGATGTCGATCATTTCAAGCGCATCAACGACCGCTGTGGCCATGAGGCAGGTGATGAAGTCATCAGGGAAGTGGGCAGCCGGGCGATGCAGGCCCTGCGGGAGCAGGATTTCGTCGGACGGATCAGCGGCGAAGAATTTGCCGTTCTACTGCCCGGTGCAGATCTGGAAAAGGCGCATCTGGTTTGCGAGCGGATGCGCGCAGCCATCGCCGGGCGGCCGGTTACGTGGGACAATGGGATCATCCCGTTCACAGCCAGTTTCGGTGTGGCGGAATTTCGCACCGGCGACGATATCGACCACATCATGGTGCGGGCAGACACCGCCCTTTACGAAGCGAAAGTCGGCGGCAGGAACCAGGTTCGCCTGGCCGCCTGACACTTGCACGGGAATGCAATTGCCGCGTAGGCAGTGGCGATGACCAAACAGCGCGTGCTCTTCGTCTGCCTCGGCAATATCTGCCGCTCTCCCCTCGCCGAAGCGGCTTTTCGCAAAGCTGCGAGCGAAGCCGGACTGAACGTCGAGGTCGATAGCGCCGGGACAGCGGATTATCATGTCGATGAAATGCCAGATCCCCGCAGCATCGAGGAAGCGCAGCGCCATGGCATCGATATTTCCAGCTATCGCGGCCGACAACTGAAGCCGGCTGATTTCCATGAGTTCGACTGGATCCTGGGCATGGACCGATCGAACATGACGAACATCTCCAATGTAGATCCGGGCGACGGCAAAGCGCAGGTATCCATGCTCATGGATATCGTGCCCGGACAGGAAGGCCGCGAAGTCGCCGATCCCTGGTATGGCGGCGAAGACAATTTCCGTGCGACATGGGACGATGTGTCGATGGCCGCCAAGGTACTGGTCGCGAAAATGACCGATGACCGCGCTTGAAGATGCGGCAAAAACAGTATTCGGTGCCAGCCCGACTGCGATAGAAACTCTGGCTGGCGGGGACATATCCGGTGCCAGCAGGATCGCGTTTGCCGACGGTTTTTCCTGCGTTGCCAAGCAGGGTCCGTTGATCGATCGCGAGGCGCGAATGCTGGAAGCTTTCCAGCGACTGGATGCGCCGTCAGCCGCAGTGGTGGGAACAGTCGATGATTGGCTGTTCCTCCAGGATCTCGGGCAACCTCGACCATTTTCGTCAGCCACCTGGTCAGCGCTTGTCGAAACGATGGCCTCTTTGCACGGCGCGGGCGCAGGTCGGAAATATGGCTGGGAAGAAGATTACGGCCTGCGCCATATCGTCGTACAGAACCAACCGCGCGAAAGCTGGGTGGAATTCTGGCGCGATAATCGCCTCCTTTGCCATGTCCCCGAACTCGATCCCGATCTTGGTCGAAGAGTCACTGCATTGGCGGAAAGACTGGAAGATCTAATCTCGGAAAGCCCCCCCGTGTCACTCGTCCATGGCGATCTGTGGGGCGGCAATATCGTGTGGGACGGGGCCACTGCGTGGCTGATCGATCCTTGCGCCTGTCATGGCGACCGCGAAGTCGATGTTGCTGCGCTGACGGTTTTCGACACACCTCCTCCGCAATTCTTCGAACAGCTGGACCTAGCGCCGGGGTGGCAGAAGCGACTGCCGGTTTACCGGTTGTGGATGTGGCTGATCCATGTGCGACTGTTCGGTTCCGGTTACCGGGCGGCTGCGGAACGGGATCTCGATCAGCTGGGCTTCTAGCCGCCGCGGAGGGTCTTTACGCCAAAATCGCGTTCGAAAAGATACAGCAGCACCCGTGCCGCCTCGCCCCGTTTTCCTTCAAGACCGCCGTCGCGTTCCATCAACAGGCGCGCATCGTCATAGGCCTTGGGCAACAGATCCGTGATCTGTTCGAGGCTGGCCACGGCGAACGGCGTATCGCCCGATTGCCTTGTGCCGAGCAGTTCGCCACCACCGCGAAGACGCAGATCTTCTTCTGCAAGAAAGAAACCGTCCTGGGATTCGCGCATCAGGGCCAGGCGTTTCTGAGCCGTTTCGGACAGTGTTTCGCCATGAAGCAAAACGCAGAACGATTTCTCGCTGCCCCGCCCCACCCGGCCCCGAAGCTGATGGAGCTGGGCAAGGCCGAAGCGTTCGGCCTGTTCGATGACCATCAAAGTGGCATTAGGCACATCGACACCGACTTCGATCACTGTCGTTGCCACGAGTAATTTGGCATCGCCGCGGGCGAAGCGTTCCATCGCCGCGTCCTTTATTTCTGCCCCGAGCTGGCCGTGGACCATCACCACGTCATCCCCGAAACGCTCTTTCAGCGCAGCATAGCGCGCTTCCGCGGCGGCGATTTCTTCCGGGCCGTCCATTTCGCGAACCATCGGGCAGACCCAATAGGCCTGCCGCCCTTNGGCGATCTGCGCGGCGAGCCGATCGACCAGCGCACCAATCCGGGCCTGCCCCATGACAACCGTGTCGATCGCCTGACGTCCGGGCGGCAATTCGTCGAGCTTGCTGACATCCAGTTCGCCATATTGCGCCAACGTCAGCGTGCGAGGAATCGGCGTCGCCGTCATCGCGAGNACATGCGGCGCGCGCCTGCCCTTGCTGGCCAGCATCAGGCGCTGGCCCACCCCNAAACGGTGTTGTTCGTCGATCACNACCATGGCGAGATTGCGATAGCTGACCGCGTCCTGNAAAATCGCGTGGGTACCCACGACGAGGTCAATGCTNCCATCCAGCAGCCCCATCAGCGTAGCTTCGCGNGCCTTCCCCTTGTCGCGCCCGGTNAGCAGCGCNACGCGCGCGCCGGTNGGTTCCGCCATGCGGCGAAGGCTCTCGTAATGCTGGCGGGCCAGGATTTCGGTCGGGGCGAGCAGCGCNGCCTGGGCGCCCGCTTCCACCGCGATNAGCATGGCTTCGAGAGCCACGATGGTCTTGCCTGCACCGACATCGCCNTGGAGAAGCCGCAGCATCGGTGCTTCCTGCGCCATATCGCCTTCGATTTCGGCGATGGAGCGCCGCTGCGCTCCCGTCAGCGGAAACGGGAGGGCCAGCTTTCCGCGGTAGGTGCCGTTGCCCTGCAGGGGCTGTCCCTTGCGCTTGCGATTGTCGGCCCGAACCAGCATCAGGGCAAGGCTGTTGGCGAGCAGTTCGTCATACGCTAGCCGATCGCGCGCCGGGGCATTTTCGCCCTTGTGGGCAAGCACCAGCGCATCGCGCCAGGTGGGCCAGTCTTCCTTGTTCACCTGCGAACTGTCGATCCATTCGGGCAGGTCGGGTGTGCGGGACAGCGACTGGTCGACCAGCCCTGCAATCTTGGGCTGGGTCAGCCCTTCCGACAGGCGATAGACCGGCTCGCACAGCCGCTGCAGGGTTTCGCCGTCTTCCTCCACCACATGATCGGGATGAACGATCTGCAGCATGTCGCCGAAGCGTTCCAGCTTGCCCGCGACCCACCGCGTTTCGCCCACCGGCAACTGCTTTTTCGCATTATAGGACGCGCGCCCGAAATAGGTCAGCGCGATCACGTTGCCGATGCCATCCTGCGCCAGCACGCGATAGGGGGCCCGCGGGGAACGGCCGCTGCGATGCTCTGTGACCGACAGNTTNANNACGATCTGCTCGCCTTCGCCCGCATCGTCGACATTCTGCACCGCGCGNCGCGTCACGAACCTTTCGGGAAGGTGGTAATCGAGATCGCGCACCCGCGTAAGGCCAAGCCGGTCCAGTGGTTTNTTCAGCTTGGGTCCAACGCCATCGAGAGTTTCTGTCTCGGCGAAGAGGGGATTGAGAATATCGGGACGCATTGCGGAATGCTATAGCCGCTTGCGCGGCTTTGGCGAGTGCCCTACCCGCGTCGAATGCCCGATCTCCTCACATTCGAAGGCCGCAAACAGCGCGCCAAATTTCGCGCATGGCACCGCGGCACGCGCGAGGCGGATTTCATGATCGGGGGGTTCTTCGACCGGTATCATGCCGACTGGGCCGAAGAAGAACTGGCCTGGTTCGAAGCGCTGCTGGAAGAAGACGACGTGGATGTCATGGCCTGGGCGCTGAAAACCCAGCCGACGCCGCCCCGCTTCCGGGGCAAGCTGATCGAGGCGATGCAACAGCTCGACTACGTGGATATTCCGCGTTGACGGACGGCCCTCGGGCACTATCTCGCCACTGACGAATTTTCCAATGCGCCCCCTCCCCAAATCCGGGCAGGGGGCAGTCTTGCGTGTGCGACCCGCCGCGCCCCCAAACGCCAGGACCCCGATGCCCGACCTTTCCCGCATCCTGAAAGCCGATACTCCCCTCACCCTGGCGCAGGTCGCGCGCGGTGCTCAGCCGCTTGTCATGGCCGATCTCGCCCGAGCGAGTACGGGCCGCGCAGTTTTCATTGCGCCGGACGATTCGGCGATGCGCGCGATCGTCGATGCTGCCGCGTTTTTCGCGCCCGAGCTCGAGGTCATCGANTTTCCCGCCTGGGACTCNNTGCCGTACGACCGCGCCAGCCCCGCGCTCTCGATCAGCGCCAGAAGGCTGTCGGCNNTGTTTCGCCTGCAGGCCGGCAAGGCCAAGGCGCAGCTCGTCGTCACCACAGCCAATGCAGTATTGCAACGCGTGCTGAGCCCCTTCCGCATTCGCGAAAGTGTGCGNGAGTTCAAACCCGGCATGGAAATCGGCCGCAAAAGCCTGGGGCTGCTGCTGCAGAAACAGGGGTATGGCCGCACCGACACAGTCATCGACAAGGGCGAATATGCCGTGCGCGGTTCGATTGTCGATATCTTCCCCAGCGGCATGGACGAAGCATTGCGGCTGGANTTCTTCGGCGATGAACTNGAATCGCTGCGCACNTTCGATCCCAATACCCAGATGAGCACCGGTCGACTGGATTCGCACCTGCTGCTNCCCGCCAGTGAAGCGCTCCTCGACGAGGACAGCATCAAGCGTTTCCGGAGCCGCTACCGGGAAATGTTCGGCGCCAATGCGACGCAGGATCCACTGTACGAAGCTGTCAGCGATGGTCGCCGTCTCGCCGGGATGGAGCACTGGCTGCCGTTGTTCGAGGAGAAGCTGGCGACGCTGTTCGATCATCTGGGCAAGGACGATTTGATCGTCATCGATCAGGCTTCGATTGCTGCCGCTGACGAGCGGGTCAAGGACATCTCGGATTATTACGATCAGCGCACCGCTATCACGGGGCAGGCCAAGGGTAATTATCGCCCGCTGAAACCGGACGCGCTTTATCTGACCGGCGAAGAACTGAAGAAAGCGCTGGAGGCAGCGCCCGCGCACCGGACCACGCCTTTCGACGAACCCGAAAGCGACAAGGTGGTTGGTTTCGGGTTCCGCTCCGGCCGCGACTTTGCACCNGAGCGCGCGCGAGGGGACAATGTCTACCCNGTNCTCGCAGATCATCTGAAATCACTTGCCAAGGCTGGCAAACGACCGCTCCTCGCAGCCTATTCCAAGGGAAGCCGCTCACGCATAGCGTCCATCCTCGAAGAGGCTGGCACGCCAGTACAGATGGCGGAAACCTGGCAGGAAGCGCTGGGTCTGTCGGCCAAGGGCAAGCCTGCGGCCATGATCCTGCCTGTGGAAGCAAGTTTCGCCAACGACGAAATGGAACTGCTCACCGAGCAGGACATCCTCGGCGACAGGCTTGTTCGCCGCAAAAAGAAGCGCAAGGATTCCGACGCATTCCTCGCCGAGTTGCAAGCGCTCAGCGTGGGCGATCTGATTGTTCATACCGAACATGGCATCGGCAAGTATCTCGGCCTCGAACCGATTGCTGTCGGCAAATCCAAACACGATTGCGTGCAGCTCGAATACAAGGGCGGCGACAAGCTCTTCATCCCGGTCGAAAATATCGATGTGCTGAGCCGCTATGGCAGCAGCGAGGAAGCGGTCATGCTCGACCGGCTCGGAGGCGAAGCGTGGCAGAAGCGCCGTGCACGCCTGAAAGAACGCATCAACGAGATNGCGGGCGAGCTTATGCAGGTCGCGGCGCAACGCGCGCTCAGGAAAGCCCCGGTCTTCGAAATCGACGAAGGNCCCTTNAATCAGTTNCTNGACCGTTTCCAATATGACGAAACGGATGATCANGAACGCGCCATCGAGGACGTTCTGGGCGATTTGGAAAGCGGCAAGCCGATGGACCGGCTTGTCTGCGGCGATGTCGGCTTCGGCAAGACCGAGGTCGCCTTGCGAGCGGCTTTCGTGGCAGCAATGAATGGTCAGCAGGTCGCTGTGGTGGCTCCAACCACCCTCCTCGCCCGTCAGCACTTCGAGAATTTCGCGGCGCGCTTCAACGGTTTCCCGCTCAAGGTGGGCCGATTGTCCCGATTGGTGCCGGCTCGCGAATTGAAGGAAACGCGCGAAGGGCTCGAGAACGGACAGGTCGATATCGTTGTCGGAACGCATGCGATCCTGTCGAAACAGACGAAATTCAAGAACCTTGGCCTTGTCATCGTCGATGAAGAGCAGCGCTTTGGCGTCACGCACAAGGAGAAGCTCAAGCAGCTCCGTGCAGATGTGCATATGCTCACGCTGACGGCCACTCCCATTCCCCGCACGTTGCAGATGGCCATGACGGGCTTGCGAGAGCTTTCCACCATCCAGACCCCGCCTGTCGATCGGCTTGCCGTGCGCACTTATGTGATGGAGTGGGACGACATGGTGATGCGCGAAGCCTTGCTTCGCGAACATCATCGCGGCGGGCAGAGCTTCATCGTCGTACCGCGTATCTCCGACATGGAGCAGATTTCCGACTGGCTTCACGAAAACGTGCCAGAGATAAAATTCGTCTCCGCCCACGGCCAGATGTCGGCCGGCGAAATCGAGGAGCGGATGAGCGCGTTCTACGAAGGCAAGTACGAAGTCCTGCTTGCGACAACGATCGTCGAAAGCGGGCTGGATCTCCCTAGCGCCAACACCATCATCATCCACCGGGCCGACATCTTCGGACTGGCGCAGCTTTATCAGCTGCGAGGGCGTGTCGGCCGGTCGAAGCTGCGCGCTTACGCCTATCTGACTTATGCGCAGGACACGCAGCTTTCGGAAGTCGCTGAAAAGCGCCTGAAGGTTCTCGGCGATCTCGACAGCCTGGGCGCAGGCTTTCAGCTTGCCAGTCACGATCTCGACATTCGCGGAGCGGGCAATCTGCTGGGTGACGAACAGTCCGGTCATATCCGCGAAGTCGGGTTCGAACTGTACCAGTCGATGCTGGAGGATGCGATACTCGCGGCCAANGCNGGGGAACTGGGGCTCGAGGCGAAGCCTGAACGTGTCAGTCCGCAGATCACGGTCGATGCACCGATCATGATCCCGGAAGATTANGTGCCCGACCTTGCTGTGCGCATGGCGCTATACCGCCGCCTTAACGATGCCGCNGACAAGGCCGAGATAGAGGCACTNGCCGCAGAAATGATCGACNGNTTCGGCGAGTTGCCATCCGCCACGGCCAATCTCGTCCGACTCATCGAAATCAAGCATCAGGCCATCGAAGCGAACATTGCCAAGGTCGATGTGGGCGCTCAGGGAACGCTGGTCACTTTCCACAATGACGACTTCCCCGATCCGATGGGTCTGCTCGGCTATGTCGATCGGCTCAAGGGCACAGCGAAGCTGAGGCCCGATATGAAGCTTGTCATCAGTAGAGCCTGGAATTCACCGGAAAGCCGGCTCAACGGTCTCTTCCAGCTCACTAAGGGGTTGTCGGGCATCGCCCGTAAATCGCGAAAAAGCGAGAAGGTTGCCGCCTAGGATCCTGCCAGTTTGAGAAAATCGGGCGCGCTCATCGGTTCTGCACGAAGGAAGCCTTGGTAGGACTGGCATCCTTCCTTGCGGGCCAGATCCCGCTGATCCGCGTTTTCGACACCTTCGACCAGCACNTTCAGGTCGAGCGCCTCGGCCATGGCGAGGATAGCCCTGAACACCGCCAGGTCCCGNTCGTCGTCGAGGACCCCGTCCAGCATCGTGCGATCGAGTTTCAGGCAGTCGATCGGCAAGACCTTCAGATATCGGAAATTGCAGAAACCCGCGCCGAAATCGTCCAGCGCGATGCGTATTCCGAACAGCTTCAACTGATCGAGTACCCGGCTGACCCTGTCGAGATCTGCGAGCAGCACCTGCTCGATAATCTCGAGCGTGATCCGCCCCAACGAAAAGCCGACCCTTTCCGCCATGCGTGCAAAGTCGATGGCGAAATTATCGGCAGCGAGATCAACAGGCGTAATGTTCAATGACAGCCGCAAGTGATCCGGCCATTCGAGCGCCCGTTCGAGAGCACGTTTCGCGATGTGCCGGGAAAGGTGGGCAACATGGTCTGCACGCTCGGCTATCTGGAACAGCGTTCCGGCGCCAATTCGCCCTATCAGTGGGTGCTCCCAGCGAGCCAGGGCCTCGGCACCGATCAGCGTGTCGTCGTCCAGCGCGAATTGCGGCTGGAACAGGATCTCGATTTCGTCACGGTCAATTGCGGCGAGTAAATCCGCTTCGAGCTGCTGGTTCGAACGCCCTGAACGCGCCACTGCGCCCGCAGACCAGTCGATACGGCGGCGGTTGCTGTCACGCATGCGAGCTGCGACTTCGGACAGCCGGTCAAGCACGCTATCGGCATTGTCATTGTCGGTGACCCGCATGAGGGCGAGTCGAGGCCACAACCTGAGGCTGGCCCCGCCTTCGGGATTGGCGATGGGCATAGCAATGGCGTCGGCAAGCGCTTCGGCCAGCCATTGCCACCTCTCGCGGCTACATTCCTGACGCGCGATGAGAAGGAAGCTGCCGCCGCTCATGCGCGCGGCGATCCAGGCACTGCTACTTTCCAGCTCGTCCGAAGCGAAATGCTTGATACGCTGCGCCACTTCGACCAGCGCGCCGTCGCCTGCACTCTCACCGAAAGCGACATTTAGCGTATCGATGCGCCCCAGCGTGATGAGCATCGCATGCATGGGACAGGAAATGGTCTTGTCGGGCCAATCCCGCTGCCAGCGCGTAATCGTGCCGCGGGCCTGCGCCTGATCAGCGAGGCCAGTNAGCGTGTCGCGCGTTTCGCCGTTAATTTCGTGGGGCATGCTTGCCATATCGGCCGTCCTTANCGCGCCCCGCAGAAGGGTATGCCACTTTTTCACCCATGTTGCCAAATGGGACGTGCATCCATAGGTACGCTGCAATCCCGGGCAATGGTTATCCCGGACAGGAGGATGCTGGGGCAATGCCCGATTTCAGCCGNTTGGCTCTGCTTGTTTCCGATGCTCCGCTTGCGCAGGAAGCTGCCGACAAGGGTTTCCGCGAAATAGCCGATTGGGTGCCNCTATCCGAAGCCGAGGCGGTCGTCGTNCTNGGCGGCGATGGTTTCATGCTGCAGACGCTTCATGCGATGCTGGATAGCGANCGGATAATCCCGGCCTACGGNCTNAATCTCGGCACGGTNGGCTTCCTGATGAATCGCAACCGNAACCCCGAGACGCTNATCAAGCGCATCGGAAAGGCCAAACTCCATCATATCGCACCGCTGCGCATGCGGGCNCGGACCCAGGACGGTGAAACTCACACCTTCTGCGCGATCAACGAGGTCAGCCTGCTGCGCGAAACGCGGCAGACCGCGAAGCTCGAAGTGACGGTCGACGACAAGGTGCGAATCCCGGAGTTGGTTTGCGACGGTGTCCTGCTCGCAACGCCGGCGGGTTCGACTGCCTACAACCTTTCCGCCGATGGACCGATCTTGCCGCTCGATTCAAACCTGCTCGCGCTCACGCCGATCAGTCCGTTCCGTCCGCGCCGCTGGCATGGGGCGATCCTCCCTGATCGTAGCAGAGTCTCGCTGCGCGTGCTCGAAGAACACAAGCGTCCCGTTTCGGTCGTCGCAGACCAGCGGGAGCTTCGCGATGTCGCCCAGGTGGACCTTGAAATCGCGCGCGACAGCCAACTGACGCTGCTTTTCGATCCCGGCCATGCGCTCGACGAACGCATCGTCGCCGAGCAGTTCGTCGTCTAAATTGCAAAAGCAGGTAAGCAGTGTAAATTTTTGCGATTTGCCCGCTTGCCAAACCGCAAAGCCCCCCATATAGGCGCACCCCTGCCCAGCGGGCTGCTCCCCGATAGCTCAGCGGTAGAGTAGGTGACTGTTAATCACTTGGTCGTTGGTTCGAATCCAACTCGGGGAGCCATTCACTTCTTAGGAAGTGAGAGCATCAGCCTTTCAATTCGCGAAACTTATGCTCTGTCCGGCCGGATAGAGGCTTGAAGGCGCGCAATTGTTGAATTCAGGCGAGCGGTTAGACTGCGCCTGATCCGGCCCATTTCCGATCTAGCGAACCGCGACCGACGCTTTTGTCATGCCCGCCTCTTACGAGTGCGTATTTGAACCAGATCGCCCCTAGTTCATTACGTGTAGCATGACAGAGTATCACTTTTACGAGCCGGCAGACGGCCATCGCCTGCCGCACGACCCGCTGAACGCGATCATTGCACCACGGCCAATAGGCTGGATTTCAACCGTAGCGCCCAATGGCGCGCGCAATCTGGCACCTTACAGCTTCTTCAATCTCATCAATTATCGTCCGCCGCTCATTGCTTTCTCATCTTCCGGTTGGAAGGATTCCGTCGCTAATGTGAAGGCGACGGGCGAGTTTGTATGGAACCTCGCCACCATGGCTCAGGCCGAACAGATGAACATGAGCTCTGCAAGTGTGGCGGGCGATATCGACGAGTTCGACCTTGCGCGGCTTGATGCGCTGCCTTCACTACGCGTCAAGCCCGACCGCGTGGCGGGTAGCCCCGTCCAATTCGAGTGCCGCCTCACGCAGCTCATTCAACTGGAAAACAAGGAGGGTGGCGAACTGGATCAATGGCTCGTAATTGGCGAGGCCATCGGCATCCATATTGACACTGCAATGCTTGAGAACGGCATATACATCACTGCTCGCCCGCGCCCTATTACGCGTGGCGGAGGCCCGGCAGATTATTTCGAGATTACGCAGGACCGCCTCTTCAAGATGAAACGACCCGACGGCTGACGTTCGGGAAGGCCTTGCTAGGCTTGAGCTTTTGACNGGTGCCCAAATNACCAGCTTTNGGCANTCAGTCCGTCAGGAAATGGGTGATGTCTTTTCAACGCGGCAGGCCTCGCCTATGCGCCGCCGCGCGTGACGGTAACGAGCTTCTATAACGACGATTTGATGCGACTGGAGAAAGTGGGTCGTCGACGCGCGATGACCCTGGCTTCCGGCTGCGATTTTTCTTCCAACGACTATCTCGCGCTTGCGGGGTCAGCTGCCTTACGCTCTGCAGCCATGGACGCTTTGGCACGAGGCGTCTCTCCGGGGTCCGGTGGGTCGCGTTTGCTGCGCGGCAATTGTGCTGAACATTTGGGTCTGGAAACCGATGCTGCCCGTTTCTTCGGCAGTGAAAGTGCGTTGTTCGTCGGCTCGGGTTTCGCCGCAAATAGCCTGGTTGTCTCCACCTTGCCACAAGCGAGCGACCTCATCCTGCACGATGAACTGATNCATGCCAGCGTGCACGAGGGCATGCGGATGGCGCGGGCACCTTGCCAGAACTTTGCGCATAACGACGTGGATGCAGCAGCCGACGCGATCGCACGATGGCGGGCGAAGGGCGGATGCGGCACACCGTGGATCGCCTTAGAAACGCTTTACAGCATGGACGGCGATGTAGCGCCCTTGGACGACTTTGCCTCCTTGGCGGAACGTACCGGGGCCATGCTGCTCATCGATGAGGCGCATGCGGTCGGGGTTTGCGGACCAGAGGGGCGCGGACTCGCTGCACATCTGCATGGATGCGAAAATGTCGTCACTCTCATAACGTGCGGGAAGGCCCTGGGATGCGAAGGAGCGCTCATCCTGGCGCCAACAGTCTTTCGCGATTTTCTCGTGAACAGGGGGCGCAGCTTCATTTTCTCGACGGCACCTTCGCCGCTGATTGCCGCGATTGTTCGCGAAAGCCTTTCGATTGTCGCGAATGCAGATGAACGACGCCAACGTTTGCGCCTGATCATCGGACATGCCGGCAAGCGTCTGGCGCCACTAGGCATAATTCCGAGCGGGACGCATATCCAGCCCGTGCCGATTGGTGAAGATTCACGCACGATGCGCATCGCTGAGGCACTTCAGGCTCGCGGTTTCGACATTCGCGGCATTCGCCCGCCGACTGTGCCAGCAGGCACCGCACGGCTGCGGATATCTCTCACGCTTAACATCGACGAGGCGGAAATTTCCGAATTCGCCACCGCATTGGAAGACCTGTTATGAGNAAGACGATNGTCGTCACTGGCACGGACACGGACATCGGGAAGACGGTGTTTGCTGCCGGTCTCACGAAGGCGCTCGGCGCTTCGTACTGGAAGCCGGTCCAGGCTGGTCTCGACGATGGCACTGACAGCACACGCGTCGCGCAGTTGGGCGTCCCTGCATCATCGGCGATCCAAGAAGCCTACCGTTTGAGGACGCCGTGCTCTCCGCATCGCTCGGCCGAATTGGACGATGTCATCATCGATCCGGCTGCTTTAGCGTTGCCGCAGGTGACGGGACCATTGGTGGTAGAGGGCGCTGGCGGCGCGCTCGTTCCGGTCACCCGCGAATTACTCTATGCGGACCTGTTCGCGCGCTGGGCGGCGCCGGTTGTAATCGTGGCAAGCACCGCGCTTGGCACCATCAACCATTCGCTGCTGACTATCGAGGCATTGCGCACTCGTGACGTCCCAATTCTCGGGATCACCTTTATCGGCAATCCGCAAGAGGACACCGAAGAAACCATTTGCGCGATCGGTAAGGTCAGGCGTCTGGGGCGCCTGCCTCTCCTCGATCCGCTTGATAGTGAAAGTCTTGCCGCCACATTCGCGCGNTGTTTCGCAATGGACGACTTTCAATGAGGGAATCGCCCATCTGGCATCCATTCACCCAGCACGGCCTGGGCGAACCCATTCCGACCGTGGCGCGGGCCGAAGGCGCAGTCCTTCATACGAGTGATGGCCAACAGATAATCGATGCGATTTCNTCCTGGTGGGTGACGACGCATGGTCATGCTCACCCCCGAATAGCCGCAGCCATTGCCGAGCAAGCTGCGGTGCTAGACCAGATCATCTTCGCGGGCTGGACCCATGGTCCGGCCGAAGAACTGGCGAATGGTCTCCGCGCCCTGATGCCGGAAAGCCTGACGCGCGTGTTCTTTTCCGATTCCGGATCGACAAGCGTTGAAGTCGCCCTGAAAATGGCCTTGGGCTACTGGCTTCACCGTGGCGAAGCGCGGCATAGCGTGGTTGTGATGGACAACGGCTATCATGGCGACACCATCGGGGCCATGTCGGTCGGCGCCCGCGGCGCATTCAACCGCGCTTACGAGCCCCTGTTGTTCGACGTCACGTCCATCCCCTTTCCCTCGCGTGGAGCGGAACAGGATGCGCTTGATGTCCTGGAAGTAGCGTGTCGCAAAGGCGCTGCAGCGTTCATTGTGGAGCCGCTTATTCTCGGCGCAGGCGGGATGCNGATGTATTCTTCGCANACGCTCGCGGACATGCGCCGGATTTGCGCGCGATANGGGACGCTTTTCATNGCCGATGAGGTCATGACCGGTTGGGGCAGGACCNGCACGNTGCTCGCTTGNGAACAGGCCNANATCNAGCCAGACATANTGTGCTTATCCAAAGGGCTNACCGGCGGTGCCATNCCATTGGCAGTCACAATGGCGAGCGAGCCTGTCTTCGAAGCACATCGCAGCGAAGATCGCGCGCGAATGTTTTTCCATTCATCGAGCTATACCGCCAATCCGATCGCTTGCGCAGCCGCCAACGCAAACCTTGCAATCTGGCGCAACGAGCCAGTCATGCAGCGGATCGCGAACTTGGGCGAAGGGCAGGCAGCGCAATTGAACGCACTGGCAACCCACCCGGCGGTTCAAAATCCTCGGCGAACCGGTACCATTACTGCGTTCGAGGTGGGCGAAGGGAGCGGATATCTCTCCGACCTCGCGCCGCNAATGCTGGCACTTTTTCGAGAACGAAACGTCCTGCTTCGGCCGCTAGGCAACACGATCTACGTAATGCCGCCTTATTGCATCAGCAGTGAGCAACTAGACTGTATATACGATACGATCCGCGAAGTGCTGGACGACGTGACCTAGTGGGACTGTGCTGATCGATGGCTGGTCATCAACCCAGGCTGCGTACTTCGTTCCCCAATCGCNTAGCCANCGACAGAAAGATTAGGATGGCGATGACGAAGAAGGGCGTNAGNGTATAGAGCGCGACCTGGAGCGAATTTNTCATGCCNTGCGCGGCGAAATAGTCGCTGGCGATGCCGACATAGGTCGGTCCCAGACCCAGCCCGATGAAATTCATCACNAGCAGNAGCANAGCNCCTGCGAGCACGCGCTGNTTTGGGCGNACCTCGTCCTGCACCAGNGCTATCGAAGCTGAGAGGTAGAAGTAGTTCAAGAACATCACGGGCGTCAGCAGAATGAGCGCTAACTCCCAAGTTGGCGCCCATACGAAGCCGAGATAGAATGGCAGAGCGAGNGTCAGCGACACCGCNGGAGCGAGAGCGAACGCCGTCCGCGTACCCCTTGTAAACCGGTCGAGCAGGCGTCCCGANACNAGCATNCCCGATCCCATACCCAGGCCGACCACCAGGGCATACCAGAGCGCAACCTCCTCCAAGGTCATACCCTTTTCACGCATGAGGAAGAGCACCGCAAAATTGCCGAGGCCGTAGGTCACGAACTGCGTCGCTCCACTCCCGAGCGAGGCGCGCACAAGCAACGGGTTACGGAAAAAATCCTTCACCGTGCCCACGAACGGGGCCGGCATGGACGCGGTTTCATCCAGCGTGATGTCGGTCGCTCCACGTTCGGGGTCGCGCATGACCACTTTGAGCAGGATGGCGGTCACGATGCCAACGATGCCGACAACAATGAAGGCGTCGCGCCAATCGAAAGCGGCGGCGATCGAAGCACCAAAAGCGATACCAACTGCCGCTCCAATGGGCGGACCCAGGTTGAAGATGCCAAGCGCGGTTGCCCGATAGCCGGGCGAGAAAGTATCTGTGATAAGAGCGTAGGATGGCGGCACCCCGCCCGCCTCGCCGAAACCGACTGCCATGCGGGCCACCACCAGTTCAGGGTAAGTACGCGCGAGCCCGCAGGCGACAGTGGCTGCGCTCCAGATACCGCAGGCCACCGCGAGAATGGTCACCCGGTTGGTGCGGTCGGCAAGCCAACCGACCGGTATCGCGATGAAAGTATAGAACATCGCGAAGTAGAGCCCGCCGATCAGACCGAGCTGACCGTCGGTGATATCAAGTGATTCCTGGATCGGAAGCGCCAGAATTGCGAGTAATTGGCGGTCGAGGAAATTGAGCACATAGACGAAGCTCAACAGGGAAAGCATCGTCCAAGCTTTGCGGTCCGGCTTGCGGACGGCTCGCTCCGGCGCCGCAGCCGCCGCGATCACGAGTTGCCCCAAGGCTTGATGGAATCCGCCCGTATACCGTTGTTCATCCCTACTCTCCCCTTCGCGTCGTGCCGCGCGATTTCATTCACTAGTTAGTGAGTGAGTAGGTTCTGTCACCCCGTTGGTCAATGTGGAAACCCCAATACACCCTCGCCCTCTTTTATTAACGCGCGCGATAGTGAATGTTGACATTATCGTTCGTGTGAACGAGTTGTACGGCAAGCGGCGGGCGTGACTCGTCGTAGGGATTGGGAGAAAACAGATGACGGCACGTTACTTTGCCACAGCTTCGGCGCTCGCCTTCACGGCACATGCCATACCGACTTACGCACAGGATGCGAACGACATCGCGCAACCGTCCACCGGACCTGACGTCGCCGGCGAAGATGTCATCGAGGATGTTTCACCCAGCGCCGAGGCCGCGCGCTCCAGCAACACGATCATCGTCACCGCAACCCGCCGCGAGGAAAGCATCCAAGATGTTCCCCTCTCCATCACCGCCTTCGGTCAGGAAGAACTGACCAAGAAAGGGATCGTCGGTTTCGAAGGCATCGGTCGCGAAACGCCGGGCGTAATCCTCAACCGCCCGACCCAGAATTTCAACAATTTCACGGCCCGCGGCATCGCGACCAACGGCTACAATGCCAACCTGTCGAGTACAGTGTCGGTCTATATCGACGAACTGCCCGTCTCGACGATCGGCAACACCACAGTCGTTGATCCAAACCTGTTCGATGTCGAGCGGGTGGAATTTCTACGAGGGCCGCAGGGTACCTTGTTCGGATCGGGCTCGTTGTCGGGCGCCATGCGGATCATCACCAAGAGCCCGGAACTCGGCTATTTCGACACGGCCGCCCTGGTCGATTTCGGCCTGACAAACGATGATTCCTTCCGCCAGCGTTACAATGCGATGGTCAACGTTCCGATTGGCGACAAGGTCGCCGTTCGCGCGGTCGGCTTCTACCGTGACGAGGAAGGTTATCTCGACAACCTCGGCACCGGAGTGAANAATTCCAACACGCTGATCGACTACGGCGGTCGGCTCGTCCTGCTGTTCCAGCCGACGGACCGTCTGTCGATCAAGCTGCTCGGCAGCTACGAGAACAGCGACCCGAAAGACAGCTCGCTAACCAGTCCCTCGCTTGGCGAGGAGAAACGCATTTCCGATGAACCTGATCGCTTCACCGGCAAGCAGCTTATCGCCAATGCGACATTGGAATACGATTTCGACTGGGCGACACTCACCAGTTCCTCAACCTATTCGGACTTCAAGCAGCGTTTCTATGTCGATCTGGCNGGNACCTTCGCCCCNGGATCCTTTCCTGGCGCCCCGATCGCCTTCGGNCTCGACGCCGATGCGTTCGATAACGTTTTCGTACAGGAAACCAGGCTCGCCTCCTCGCTGGGTGGTGCGTTCGAATTCGTCGTAGGCGGCTTCTACCTCAACCGTCGCCGGGACGTTGACTTTCTCTATCGNTCCAACCCCGCTTTTCTCGAGGCNCGTGGACTTACCGGTCTTCCTGACAAGTATTTCCAGGAACAGTATACCTACTCNATAAGCGAAGAAATCGCGGCGTTNGGCGAGCTTACNTATCGCTTCTCCGACCGNTTCTGGCTGACAGGCGGCCTCCGGTACGGAGAGATCAGTGCTCAGGGCTTTACCGAAGCGGGGGGCTTCCTCGCTACAGGCACCACGCCTTTCATTCCCGGCGCTCAGACCAATTATTATACCGCCGCCCTGTTTGGCATCCCGCTGAACTTCGATACGTTTACGCCCTATGAAGCGGTGGAAGGTGTCAAAGCGAAAGGATCCAAGCCATCCTACAAGCTTGCTGCTTCGTTCAAGCCTACGCAGAATATTACCACCTACGCCACATTCGCCACTGGCTTTCGCGCACCGATCGTCAATGCCGCCGCAGGTCGGCCCAGCGTGGCTCCTGGCGGCGAGAACGACATCATCATTCCGTTCGGCGCCACGTCTGACGATCTGAAAAGCTATGAGATCGGCGCCAAGGCAGTCTGGCTTGACGGGCGAGTAACTGCAAATCTGGCAGCCTATTACATCGATTGGAGCAACATTCAGGTNCAGGCCAACCGGGTCAGCGATTCCGTTCAGTTTGCCACCAACATCGGTGCTGCGACCAGCAAGGGTATCGAATTCGAGCTTGGCGTAGTTCCGGCGACTGGTTGGTTCCTTGGCGCCAATGGTGCGTATAATGATGCAAAGATCACAGAACTGACAGCCGCCGAAGCGGCGATCTCGGGCGCAGAAATTGGTCACCGGCTTTCCGCCCCACGTATTCAGGGGGCCGCTTTCGTCAGTTACACCTTCAATCTTGCCGACGACATGGAGGCGACCTTAGCCACGAACGCTCAGTATATCGGCGAATATAACAGCAGTTTCCCCAACCAGCCGGGCAACCCGAACGTGCGCCTCGCGACCTTTGGGCAGACCGACGCCTATACTAACGTCAATGCTAGCTTTGGGGTAACCAAGGGCAAGCTCGGCGCGCAGCTTTATGTAGAGAACATCTTCGACGATCATTCCATCACCTACATCCATCCAGAAGCCTTCTTGATCAGCCGTTTCGGCACCCTGCGTCCGCGGACATTTGGCATCCGCCTGAGCTACGGGATTTGACCATGATCCGGTCGCACTATCGGGCGCTTCGCAACATCGCATTTGGCATGACGGCCCTCGGCCTTTCTGCAGCCGCATCGTCTGCCGAGAGGCCGTCCNTCANCGCNCCCGCCGGTACATTCGAGGGNGTCACCGANGGCTCGGCNAATGTCTTTCGCGGGATAAGCTANGCAGAAGCGCCAACCGGCGAGCGTCGCTGGCGCCCGCCCGTACCGAAAGCGCGTGCGAGCGCACCGGTCGATGCGAGCGAGTTCGGCCCAATCTGCAACCAGCCCGAATTCCCGAACGTACCNGCAAACATTTATTACGAGGATCTCCCACCGATGAGCGAGGACTGCCTCTCGCTCAATGTCTGGCAGCCCGAGAATGCGGATAATGCGCCGGTCTTCGTTTGGATTCATGGCGGGTCGCTCTTGACGGGCGCAGGCCGTTTCTCGCTCTATGANGGGGCTGAACTGGCAAAGCGTGGGGTCGTGGTTGTNTCGATCAACTACAGGCTTGGGGCGCTCGGCTTCATGGCCCATCCCGAACTGTCTGCGGAATCGCCNGNCAATGTGTCCGGTAATTACGGCCTCCTCGACCAGATAGAGGCNCTGCGCTGGGTCGAACGNAACATCGCGGCATTCGGCGGCGATTCCGGCAATGTGACTGTAGCGGGGGAATCGGCGGGCGGCCTCAGCGTCATGCACCTCCTTGCATCCCCGCTTGCCACGGGCCTCTTCGACCGTGCCGTCATGCAGAGCGCATATATGGTTTCCGAGCCGGGCCTTCGACNAGTGCTCAATGGCCACCCTTCCGCCGAAAGCGAGGGAGTGCGCNTCGCCGAAGCGATTGGCGCAGGNAATCTCGCCCGACTGCGCGAGATGAGCGCTGGCGAGATCACGAGAAAGTCGACCGCCGCAGGCTTCCAGACCTATTTCACGGTGGACGGCAAAATCGTCCCTGCGCAAATCACCAATGTGTTTGACCAGGGAGCGCAAGCTCGCGTGCCGGTCCTCGCCGGCTTCAATAGCGGGGAAATTCGCTCGCTGCGGATGCTGCTGCCCCCCGCCCCATCCGGTAAAGAAGAATACGAAGCCAAAATCCGCAATGCCTATGGCGATGTGGCCGATATCTTTCTGCGGATCTACCCCTCCGAGAGGATCGAGCAGAGCATGCTCGAGACGACGCGTGATGCNCTTTATGGGTGGACTACGCAGCGTATTGCAGAAAAGCAGGAAGCGGTTGGCTCCCCGGCTTTCGTCTATCTCTTCGATCATGGATATCCTGCCGCCGACAGGGCAGGCCTTCACGCATTTCACGGTGCCGAGCTGCCCTACATGTTCGGAACGATCGAACGGACCGCCGCCAATTGGCCACGCATTCCACGCGATCGCAAGGAACGGGCGCTGTCCGATGCGATGGTCGATTACTGGACATCGTTTGCCCGCTCGGGCGAGCCGTCGTCCGATGGCAATCCAAAATGGCCGGCGTTCGGACAAAGCGAAAACTGGATGGTGTTCGACGAGAGGCCACACGTCATCGAGGACGTCATGAGCTATCGCTATGATCTGATCGAGCATGTCGTCTGCCGCCGCCGCGCCGCAGGTGATCAGCAATGGAACTGGAATGCGGGCCTCGCTTCACCTGTGCTTCCGCCCCCCGTGGACCAGTGCCGATGATCGATGGGGCGATGCAGGATTTCCAGCTAACGCTGGATCGGTTTCTGGACCACGCTGCAAAATGGCATCCCGACGCCGAAGTGGTGAGCGCCCGGGATGACGGAACAGTCGGACGGATCAATTACGCGGAACTGCATCGCCGGGCTCGCCTCGTCTCGGCCGCGCTGGACACGCTTAACATTAAGACTGGCGACCGAGTGGCCACGCTCGCGTGGAACACACAGGAACATGTCGAAGCGTGGTACGGCATCATGGGCATGGGCGCGGTCTGCCACACGCTTAACCCACGCCTGACCGCAGAACAGCTNGGTTGGATGATCGGGCAATCGGAAGCGTCCATCCTGTTGGCCAGCTCCGATCTGCTCGATCTTGCGCGCGAAGTGATTGGTTCTTCAACCAACGGCGTCTGCCGCCTCATTGCGCTGGGTCCAGTGAAGGATGACAACGACAGCCTGGATGACCTTTTAGGACAACCCTCTCAAGAGATCGCCTGGGGCGGCTTCGACGAAACTTTGCCCAGCGGCCTCTGCTTCACCTCCGGCACGACGGGCGCGCCGAAGGGCGTCACCTACACCCACCGCGGCAATTACCTCCATACACTGAAGCTGCTCCAAGCCGATGTAACNTCGATCACCGCGCGCGAAGTGGTCATGCCNGTCGTGCCGATGTTCCACGCCAATGCCTGGGGGTTGCCCTTTGCCTGCCCAGCCGTCGGCGCAAAGCTGGTTTTGCCAGGGCGCTACGCGGATGGTGCCAGCTTGGCGCGATTCATCGCGAACGAAAGCGTCACCATCGCGGTTGGCGTGCCCACGGTCTGGCTCGGGCTGATGGACCATCTCGATGCTAATGGAATTGAGTTGCCGAGCCTTAAACGCATCATGGTCGGCGGTGCGCCCATGTCGCAGGCGTTGATGGACCGGATCGAGCAGCGCGGGATCGAGGTCCAGACGACTTGGGGCATGACCGAATTATCGCCGCTAGGGACGGCGACGCCCCCGGGTGCAGAGGCGCGCGATCCGCGCACCTCCGGCCGCCCGGCCGTCGGTGTCGACTTGCGGCTTACCGATGACGAAGGCAACCCTTTGGACGTGCAGCGGGAGGTCGAAGGGCACCTCTGGGTCCGGGGCGCCGCGGTAGTCGATCGTTATTTCGGGCAGGAACAGCTGGCCACCGCAGACGGCTGGTTCAACACCGGGGATCTCGCAAGAATCGAGCGGGACGGTACCGTGTTAATCACTGGCCGTTCCAAGGATCTGATCAAGTCAGGTGGCGAATGGATCAATCCGACCGAGATCGAAACGGTCATCTCCGCCCTTCCCTGCGTATCGCAATCTGCGGTCATCGGACGCAGCGACCCCAAGTGGGGAGAGCGTCCGCTTTTGCTGGTCGAACTGCGCGATGGGTATTCCCCCACCGACGCTGAACTCCTGGCAGAGCTGGACGGTCGGGTGGCTAGTTGGTGGATCCCCGATCAGGTCGTGCGATTGCCGCAGATGCCTTTGGCGCCAACCGGGAAGATCGACAAGTTGCGCTTACGGAACGAATATTGCAATGCATGATCGTTCCATCACCCTCGCGGCCGCAGATGCGGCGACCATGCGGAAGAGTAAGAGCGTGCCAGCAGCCAGGAAGCCCGGAAAAAAGCCGCTGAGCAAAGCGGAACGGCGTGCCGAGACGACCGAACAGATCCTGGACGAAGCCGAATATCTCTTCTCGAAACATGGACTTTACGGGGTGACGTTGAAGGATGTCGCCCAACGTGCTGGCGTTCACCATACGCTGGTGAATTACTATTTCGACGACAAGGATACCCTTTTCGAAGCCGTTTTCGAGCGCCGCGCTGAAGTGACGCGTGAATTGCGAATGAAAGCGCTGGAAGAATACGAGAAGGCAAACGAAGACAACCTTACCGTCGAAGGGGCGCTACACACCTTTCTCGACACGGACCTCAACCTGTATGGTGCGGGAGGCGAAGGCTGGCGCAATTATGGGGCGCTCGCATCGCAAGTGGCCAATACGCCCGAATGGGGCGCGAAACTCATGGACAAGAATTTCGACCCGGTTGTCCTGAAGCTGGTCGACATAATCAACCGCGCCCTGCCCGATGCCAACAAGGTCGATATTTTCTGGGGCTATCATTTCGTGTCCGGCGCCTTGCTACTCACGCTCGCGCGAACGGGGCGGATCGACAAACTGTCCGATGGCCTTTGCCAATCCGAAGATTTCGAAGCGGTGAAGCAACGCATGGCCGATTTCATGGCTGCGGGCTTTAAAGCCATCTGCACATAGTAGCGGACTAAAAGTTTCCGCCGGTTTTCGCGGCCGGAACGATGCCCTCCGCAAGCAGGCTTCTCAGAGCGGCAATATGTTGCCCTCCGCGCTCGACATCCGTTGTGGACGTCATGACCACCGTCAATTCGAGGTCAGGCACGACATAGATCATTTGGCCTCCATATCCCCACGCATAATACAACTCATGTCCGCCGACGTCGGATATGAACCATCCGTAGCCATATTGCTCGCCGCTCCAGGGGGAAGTCGTCTGAGGCTTCCAACTCAGTTCGACCCATTCCTCTGGCAGCAGGCGCTTCCCATCGATCGCCCCGCCGAGCCGGTAGAGTTCTCCGAACTTCGCCATGCCGCGCGGGCTCATGGCCATTTGATTGCCGCCAAGGTAAATTCCCTGTGGATCGCGTTCCCACTGCGGGATGGCGACATTCAACGGATTGGCCAGCCATTCCTGCGCCAGCGCCCAGGTCGATCGACCCGATGCCTCCGTCAGCATTGCGGACAGAAGATGGGTGCTGCCGGTCGAATAGAGCATCGCACCGCCTGGTTCTTCAACGAAGGGCCGCGAGAGCGCATATCGAACCCAGTTCGGACTCGACACCCAACGGCCATAATTATCTCCCGACGTGCGTTCCAATCCAGCCTGCATTGAAAGCAGATTGCCTATAGTCAGACGGCTGAGACGTGGATCGGCCTCTCGCGGCGCATGGCTCGACAATTCGGTTAGGATTGGCTGATCGACGCCATCAAAAATGCCCCGGTATATCGCAATCCCTACCAGTGCCGAAATGACCGACTTGGAGGCAGACTTGATGTTAACTGTATCGTCTAGCGCGGCTCCGCCATGGAACCGCCGCGCAACAAGTTCCTCACCGCCCCGCATCACGATGAGCGAGCGGATGTTGGGAAGGTTCTCGGCTCGGTTGAGGACCTGCTCCATGGTGGAAGCGTCCAGGCCCATCGTTGCGGGCGCCGTCTCACCCGTGTCATGCGATGACGTTTTGTTTGCATCCTGGGCCGCACCGCAACCCGTGGATGTCAAAGTAAGAGCCGCTAAAGCACCATATACTGAGCGTATCAATTTCCACCTCATTTGTGAGCTACTGCTTCAAACAGTGAGGCGAAGCATTTTCGCCCAGATGAATGGCCTTGGTTTTGGACAAGGCTCCAATTCTAACCTCTGGCNCACCGAATGTTCCGACGAGCTCTNATACCGGANGNGCGAAACGGCTCCGCATCGCGATGCTAAGTTGGGCACGCTGATCATTGCACCAGATAAGAAAACTCGCCTAAGCTCCAAAACACCCAGCGCCCGAGATCGGCGAACAAAGGAAAGGAATACTGCATGGCCACAGGCAAGTTGGTGATGAGCATGGCATTGCTCGCATTCCCGATGCAGATGGCCGTCGCACAGCAACCCGAACCTGAGCAAACGGCTGCTCCCGATGCACAGTCCCAGCAGGCCACCGCCATGTCCGGTGCTGCCACGGGGAGCACCCGCAGCGGGCCCGAGCGCCGCTTCACCGGCGCCGACCTGTTCGATCTTGCCATCGCCAGCGATCCGCAAATCAGCCCCGACGGGCGCTACATTGCGTATGTGCGCCAGTCGAACGACATCATGTCCGATCGCGCGATTGGATCGATCTGGTTGATCGACACGCGCACCGGTCGCGAAACTCCGCTCGCCGGACGCAATGGCGATGCTTTCAACCCTCGGTGGTCGCCCAGCGGCGACCGACTCGCCTATGTGTCCACGGAAGGCGGCGGGCCGCAACTTTGGGTGCACTGGATCGAGGGCGGCAATGCCGTTCGGTTGACGGGACTACCCACAAGCCCTTCGAGTATGGCCTGGTCGCCCGATGGTCGGTCGATTGCTTATACGATGCTGGTCAAGGATGACGGCCCAAAGCTGGGCTCTGCGCCATCAGACAAACCGGAAGGTGCAGACTGGGCCGAGCCACTCGAAATTCGCGATCTGCTGACTTACCGGGCTGACGGCCAAGGCTATCTCGAACCTGGTTTCGACAAGATCTTCGTTGTGCCGAGCACGGGAGGCGCGCCGCGCCAGCTTACCTTCGGCCGCTTCCATGATGGCGGCCCACTTAGCTGGTCGCCAGATGGCTCCACGATATATTTCGGTGCCAACCGCCGTGCCGATTGGGAAATCGATTCAGTCGAAGGTGAGGTCTATGCGCTCGATGTGGCGTCCGGCGGAATTCGCCAGCTGACCGATCGCGATGGTCCGGACGGCAATCCTGTCGTATCGCCTGACGGGCAGCTGATTGCCTATCTCGGATTCGATGATGCATTGCGAGCCTACGAGGACAACGACCTCTATGTCATGAACCGCGACGGATCGAATGTCCGCAACCTCACAGCCGATTGGAATTTCAGCCCGGCGGGTATCGTCTGGGATGCCGATGGACGCGGGATCTANGCGCAATACGATANTTCCGGTGAGACGAGGGTNGCTCGCATCGCCTTGGATGGTTCGGTGCGCGATGTAGTCGATGGTCTTTCCGGCGGCGGCCTCGACCGCCCCTATACTGGCGGCAGCTTCTCGGTTTCCGACGATGATATGATCGCTTTCACAGGGGGCACCGCAATTCGCCCCGCCGAAGTTCAGCTTGCTCGTACCCGCGGCGAAGCGCGCATTCTGACGGATCTCAACCGGTCGTTGAGAGCAGTCAAATCTCTCGGTGAAGTTCGACGTATAGCGACACAATCAAGCCATGACGGGCTCGAGATCGAAGGCTGGTTGACCTTGCCGCCGAATTACGTCGAAGGCCAGCGCGTCCCACTCATCCTCGAAATACATGGCGGTCCGTTCGCGGCCTACGGCCCGCATTTCTCGACCGACAATCAGCTCTACGCGGCAGCAGGCTACGCTGTGCTGTCCGCCAATCCGCGGGGCTCTACCAGTTATGGCGAAGATTTCGCCAATCAGATCGACAAGGCCTATCCGGGCAACGATTATTTCGACCTCATGTCTATCGTCGATCGCGCAATCGCGCTCGGGATCGCCGATCCCGACCAACTGTTCGTCACGGGCGGTTCGGGTGGGGGCGTTCTGACAAGCTGGATCGTCGGCAAAACGCGGCGCTTCAAGGCAGCGGCAACGCAAAAGCCGGTCATCAACTGGACCACGCAGGCGCTTACTGCCGATGGCCCTTCCTTCTTTGGCAAATACTGGATCGGCGCACAGCCGTGGGAAGATCCGCAAACCTACTGGCGCCTGTCGCCGCTGTCGCTCGTTGGCGATGTCGAGACACCGACATTGGTGGTCGTCGGAAGCGAGGACTATCGCACCCCCGTTAGCGAATCCGAACAGTATTACACTGCGCTAAGCCTGCGCGGCGTTCCGACGGCACTGGTCAAGGTCCCCGGAGCCAGCCATGGTGGCATCGCCGCCCGCCCCTCGCAATCCGCAGCAAAGGCCTCGGCGATCCTCGCCTGGTTCGATCGCTACAANAACGGTTGGACNCGAGGCGCCGCTCAATCGTCTGAAANAGAAAAATAGAGCTGCAACGATGAAGCGGANTCCTTGCGAAGGTGCTCATTCTCTGAGGTAACGATCGCCCACCGCAAAGATTCCGTATTTGNCTTCCTGNATGGTCGGCGNTTCCAAGCCACAGCGCGCTTGCTTCGCCGACACTTTCTCGATCACTGCTTGCTNAACAAAATTCGAAATACACACGGGATCCGCGCCACCTTTTCTCCGGGTCGCCATCNGATAAATCGCGAAATTTGTTTGATNACCGTCAACGGGCCTCGCTAAGGCGGGCGCGAATTTCCTTAAGGCGCCGTTTCTTTGAAAAATACAGCATATGCGCGGTTGTTTCGTAATTCCGCGAATGGATGGACGATCGGTGGGCTGCTGATCGGTGTCGGGTTTTTCCTGATCAGCGCATTCGCCGCCTATTCCAACGTGAACGACATGCGCGCCAACGAAGCGCGAATCCGCAATACGCACGAAGTGTTGAGCACTCTCGACGAACTGCTGGCGGCAAGTCTGGACGCCGAGACTGGGCAGCGCGGCTATCTCCTTACCGGCGAGGGCAATTTTCTCGAGCCATATTACGATGGGGTCAGCACCGCGCGCGACAATCTGACGGCGCTTGAATCGCTGACCCGGGCAAGCAGTGTTCAGAGTGCCAATGTCGAACGGCTCCGTTCTGCGATCGAGAACAAGTTCCGCTTTTCCGCACGCGCCATCCAGACGCGGCGCAATGAAGGTATCGCGCAAGCCATCGATCTGACCGTTAGCGAGCGCGGCAAGATCGCCATGGACGCAATCCGCGACCAACTGGCGCAGATGAAACGCGAGGAAGTGCGCGAGCGCCAGCAACGGGTCGAGGAACTTGCCGCAGCATCGCGTACCGCTGTCGTCAGCGCCATTGTCACCAGCCTGATCGGCATCGCCCTGACAATTGCGATCTTCGTCCTGATGGTCCGCACCAATCGTAACCGCGAGCGTCAGCGCTGGATGCAGACCGCACAGGTCGAACTTGGCGAGGCCATGCGCGGTGAAAAGACCGTCCCGCAGCTAGCGGCAGCCATTCTGACATTCCTCGCCGATCGCACGGACGCGGTCGCTGGTGCACTCTTCAAGAGCGAAGGCGGCNCCTTCAATAGAGTTGCCATGCTTGGCGTGCCGGATGAGGCCGGAGTGCCCGAAGCGTTTGAGCCTGGCGAAGGGCTGCTTGGAAAGGTCGCGGCGGATGCGCGAGCGACGACGCTGACCAACCTGCCCGAAGGGTACCTGAAGATCGGATCGGCGCTCGGCAGCGAAACACCGCGGCACCTAGTCGTAGCGCCTGCCTTTTCCGATGGGCGCGTGAATGCCATCATGGAGCTCGGCTTCTTCGAAGAGGTCGACGAGCGCGTGCTCGAACTGCTCGAANCGGTGTCGGGCGCGGTGGGCATCGCCTTGCGATCGGCGCGGTTCCGTGAGCGTTTGCAGGACGCATTGGAGGAAACGCAGCGGCAGGCGGGCGAGCTTCAGGCCCAGAGCGAGGAGTTGCGGGTCTCCAACGAAGAGCTCGAGGAACAGGGCAATGCGCTCAAGGAATCGCAGGCGCGCCTCGAACTGCAGCAGGTCGAGCTTGAGCAGACCAACAGCCAGCTCGAAGAGCAGGCCCAGACGCTTGAGGGCCAGCGCGACGAATTGGGTCGCGCTGCCGCCTCGCTTGAGCTGAAAGCGCGTGAACTGGAACAGGCGAGTCAGTACAAATCCGATTTTCTGGCCAATATGAGCCACGAATTGCGTACCCCGCTCAACTCGCTGCTGATCCTGTCCAAGCTTCTGGCCGACAATTCGAACGGCAATCTGTCGGACGAACANGTGAAATTCGCCCGCACGATTGAATCTTCGGGCAACGATCTCCTGACGCTGATCAATGACATCCTGGACCTTTCCAAGATCGAGGCCGGCCACGTGGAGATCGAAGCAGCGCCGGTTGCAATCGAACGGCTTGCTGGGGACCTGCGCAAGGTGTTTGAACCGGTTGCACAGCAGCGCGGGCTGGAACTCGATATTACCGTGGCGCCCGACGCCCCAAGATCGATCGAGACCGACCGGTTACGGCTCGAGCAGGTGCTCAAGAACCTGTTGTCGAACGCGCTCAAATTCACCGAGAAGGGAAGCGTCCGACTNTNGATNTCCNCCNGATCGGANGACATGGTCGAGCTTGCCGTCACCGACACCGGCATCGGCATCGCCGAAGGTCAGCGCGAGGCGATCTTCGAAGCATTCCAGCAGGCCGACGGTACNATCAGCCGCAAATTCGGCGGCACNGGGCTCGGCCTGTCGATCTCGCGCGAACTCGTGCGCCTTCTTGGCGGCACCATCAGGCTCGAAAGCGAAGAAGGCAAAGGCAGCACTTTCGTTGTGCGTGTGCCGGTAACCTACGATCCTGCCAAGGTTGCGTCGCGTCAGCCGATGCCGGTCACCTGTGACGACGCGCCCACCCCGGGCGCGTTACCTCCAGCGAAGCCGCGAACCGCGCCAGCAAAGCCCGCCATGCTCGACGACGATCGCGANGCCCTNGCNGAAGGCAAGCGGCTGCTGCTCGTCATCGAGGACGACACGACCTTCGCCGGCATCGTTTGCGAACTGTCGCGCGAACTGGGATTCCAGTGCATTGTCGCCGGAACGGCACAGGAAGCGATCGACCTCGCCCGGGATTACCGTCCAAGCGCGATCGTGTTGGATATCGGCCTGCCCGATCAGTCCGGTCTTACCGTGCTCGATCGCCTGAAGCATCAGGAAGAAACGCGGCATATTCCCATTCACGTGATTTCCGGTTCGGATCAGAGCCAGACGGCGCTGGCATTGGGCGCGGTCGGCTTTTTAGAGAAACCTGCCCCGCGCGAACAGCTCGCCGAAGTGCTCGCCGGTCTTCAGGAAAAGCTCGCGTCCCGGATGCGGCGCGTGCTGATCGTGGAGGACGACGAGGTTCAGCGTGACGCGGTCGGGGAGCTACTCGGATCGCAGGACGTGGAGACCGTCGGGGTCGGCACGGCGGCCGAGTGCCTGGAGGAACTGAGGGATGGTCAGTACGACTGCATGGTCCTCGATCTCTCGCTGCCTGACGCCTCGGGCTTTACCTTGCTGGAAACCCTGAGCGAAGAAGGCGAAGCGCCGCTACCGCCCGTGATCGTCTACACCGGGCGCGACCTGTCGGCAGAGGAAGAGCAACGCCTTCGCCGCTATTCGAGCTCAATCATCATCAAGGGAGCGAAATCTCCCGAACGTCTCCTCGATGAAGTTTCGCTGTTTCTCCACCGCGTCGTCTCCGAACTTCCGCCCGAACAGCGCCAGATGATCGAGAAGGCCCGTCACCGCGACGCCGCTCTGGAAGGAAAGCGAATTCTGATCGTCGAAGACGATGTGCGTAATGTCTATTCGCTGACAAGTGTTCTGGAACCTCGCGGGGCCCTCACGCGAATCGCGCGCAACGGCCAGGAAGCCCTCGACGCCCTTGCCGAGGCTGACGGCGATCCCAACAAGCAGATCGACCTTGTCCTGATGGACGTAATGATGCCGGTCATGGACGGGCTGACCGCGGCTCGTGCGATCCGGGACAATTCGCAATGGACAAAACTGCCGATCGTCATGCTTACGGCCAAAGCCATGCCTGACGACCAGCAGAAATGCATCGATGCCGGCGCAAACGACTACATGGCCAAGCCGATCGACGTCGACAAACTGCTATCGCTGGTGCGCGTATGGATGCCTCGCTGATGGCGGACAGTATCGAAGATATCGAGATCCAGCTGCTGCTGGATGCTGTATATCGCCATTATCATTACGATTTCAGGCATTACGCTCGCGCTTCGATCAAGCGGCGCCTGCTGCAAGCGCGCACGCAATGGGGCTATGACAGCATATCGGAGATGCAGTCCGCGGTTCTTCATGACGAGACGATCCTGCCCCGATTGCTGAATTTTCTGACTGTCCAGGTCAGCGAAATGTTTCGCGACCCGTCCTACTTCCGGGCCCTTCGAGAAAAGGTGGTGCCGCACCTGCGCACCTATCCCTCGCTCAAGGTGTGGGTCGCCGGGTGCAGCCATGGTGAAGAACTTTATTCGCTTGCGATCCTCTTCGCCGAAGAAGGTCTGGCCGAACGGACGATCTTTTACGCGACCGATATCAACCCCACCGCGCTAAAGGCGGCACAGGCGGGCGTATATCCCCTCGAAAGCATCAGGCTCTTCACGGAAAACCACCGACTGTCGGGCGGACACACGTCTTTGTCCGATTACTATACCGCGAATTACGACCGGGCCGTGTTCGACAAGTCCCTCCGCGAGCGCACCGTCTTTTCCGACCATAGCCTCGTGACCGATGCCGCGTTCGGCGAGATGCATCTGATCTCGTGCCGCAACGTGCTGATCTATTTTGATCGCGAACTGCAGGATCGCGTCGTCGGACTGTTCGGCGACGCGCTGGTCCGGGGCGGGTTCCTTGGCGTCGGCTCGAAGGAAAGTCTGCGCTTTTCGGCACATGCACATCTCTTTTCCGAATTCGTTCGCGAAGAGAAGATTTACCGGAAGGCGTCGCGATGAGCCTGCGAGCAGTAGTCATCGGGGCTTCCGCNGGAGGCGTTCAGGCGCTCTCGCATGTCCTGCCGGACCTGCCTGCGGATTTNCCAGCGCCGGTCCTGGTGGTCGTTCACATTCCGCCGCGCAAGGACAATGCCCTTGTCGATCTCTTCGCGCGCAAATGCCGCCTCAAGGTCAAGGAAGCAGAGGACAAGGAGCCGCTTGCGCCCGGCATGATCTATTTCGCCCCGCCCGATTATCATCTCTTGGTGGAAACCGCGGAAACGCTCGCGCTGTCGTCCGACGAAGCCGTCAATCACTCGCGCCCCGCCATCGACGTCTTGTTCGAGACTGCGGCCGATGCGTTTGGATCGGCGCTCGCGGCGGTTGTCCTCACCGGCGCGAACCAGGATGGCGCGCAAGGGTTGAAGGCCGTGTGTGAGACCGGCGGCCGCGGGTTCGTACAGGACCCAGTGACTGCGGAAGTCGCCACCATGCCCGAAGCGGCCCTTGCCGCATGCCCCGCAGCACTTACGATAAGGCTGGACGACATCCCCAATGCTCTGCAAGCGATGCTCGAAGAATGACCGATCCCGTCAAATTCCTGCTCGTCGACGATCTCGAAGAGAACCTGCTGGCACTCGAGGCGCTCCTCGCAAGCGAAGGCCTGGATCTGCACAAGGCGCAAAGCGGCGAAGAAGCGCTCGAGTTGATGCTCGCCAACGAATACGCGCTCGCGCTGCTCGACGTGCAGATGCCGGGTATGGATGGCTTCGAACTGGCCGAATTCATGCGCGCCAACGAGCGTTCGCGGCACATCCCCATTATCTTCGTAACAGCGGGATCGGGCGATGAAGCGCGCCGGTTTCGCGGATATGAAGCCGGCGCTGTCGATTTCATCCAGAAGCCGATCGAAACAGACGTCCTGCGTTCCAAGGCGAATGTATTTCTCGATCTGTACAACCAGCGCCGCCAGATCACCGCCCAGCGTGACGAACTGGCGAAACTCACCGCCGCGTTGCAAGCCGCCAATCAGCAGAAGAACCGGTTTCTGGCCGTGCTTGCCCACGAACTGCGTAATCCGCTGGCGGTATTTTCATCCGGCCTCAACATACTGGATCGCGGGAATAGCGGGCGAGACCTCAGCCAGGTGCGCCTCTCGATGCGGCAGAACCTCAACCATGTCACCCGCCTCGTGGACGATCTGCTCGACATAAACCGGATCGAACGCGGCAAGATATTGCTGAGAAAACAAAAGGTCGGCCTCGACGAGGTGCTGCCGGCCGCCCTGGAGCTTGCGGAGCCGGCCATCGTCGCTGCCAATCACCGCCTGACCGTCGAGACACCGGACGATGCCATCACTCTTGAAGTGGATCCGGCGCGTTTCATTCAGATCATCAGTAACATAGTCGGCAACGCAGCCCGCTATACGCCCGAAGGCGGTGACATCGGAGTCAAGGTTTCGAAAGCCGATGGCTTCGCGATCATCGAAATATCCGACAACGGCATCGGCATACCGCCCGGTCAGCAGGCCCAGATATTCAACATGTTCGAACAGTCGGACAATGGCCTGGGCGTCGTGGGCGAAGGACTGGGTATCGGTCTCGCACTGGTGAAGCAGCTGGTCGAGCTGCATGGCGGCGAGATCGTGCTTCAGAAGAGCCTGCCCGGCGAAGGCAGCACCTTTGAAGTGCGATTGCCGCTCGCCAATTGACGCGTCGGGCAATTCAGATCACCACTATTCTCACAAATTCAGGAGAAGACGCGCGCCTACCCAGCCGGTGAGCGCTGCGGTGCCGAGGCGAATCCAGCGCTGGGGCAGATATTTCAGCGCAAGGAAGCTGCCGATCTGGCCTCCGATGGCGACGGCGATCAGCAGGGGCAGGCCAAGGTCCACCGCCGCCCCCAATCGCTCTGCGCCGCCTTTCAGCAATTGTCCGGCCAGCCCGAACAGGGAATTGACCAGAATGAACAGGCTTGCCGTCGCCGCTATTGCTCGCGCGCTGTTCCACTTCGTCAGGTGAAGAAACGGCGCCAGGAAGATGCCGCCGCCAATGCCGACCAGGCCGGCCAGATAGCCAAGCGGAACGGCCAGCAATGGCATGAACCGCGCCAAGCGCGTCGGGTCGGAATCTGCGCTTGTCCGCGACGGAAGCATCAGCGTCAGCGCGGTCAACAGCAGGCTCGCGCCCAGTATGGCAAGGAACGCGGATTGGCCGATGGGCGTCAGACCGCCCAGGAATGCTGCCGGCGCAGCGATCGCTGTCAGGATTATCGCGCCGCGCCAGGGCGTTATCTCCGCGCGCGCAAATCGCACCGTGCTGCCTGCGACGACCACGATGTTGCAGGCCAGCGAAAGAAGCGGAAGCACACGATAGTCGACCGCCGATAGGGCAAGCAAAGCCGTATAGGTCGACCCGCCGCCAAACCCGACGCTCGCATAGAGCAGCGCCGTGACGAAAAATCCGGCAATCAATGCGGCCATAGGTGCAACCCCAATCCGAACCGAGGCCTATGCCTGGAAATGAATGAACGGGGACCGTGATCGTCCATGGCCCCGTCCAAAACACTAGCTGATATTTCGCCACAGGCGGCGCGACGGTTCGATCAGACCGTCGATCCGGCGCTGATGGCCCCGTGACAATGCTTGTACTTGTTGCCCGATCCACACGGACACGGCGAATTTCGGCTGATTTCCATTCCCGCATAGGGGTTGTCGCTGGCAGAGCCGCCCGGCCCCACGGCGGCACGAGGGCTGCCCGCCAGGGCGCCGAACAGCGCGGCGCGGCTGGCCGAACCATCGCCATCGTTCGAATCGTCGAGACCCGACAGCGGATCGATATGGCCGGTCAGGAAATCGGGAAGGTCGGGCAGGTCTATCTGGGGCAGCGGTGCCGGCTCCACCAGTTCCAGCCTGATCAGCTTGTTGGTCACCGTCTCGCGCAGATTGTCGAGCATGCTCTCGAACAGGCTGAAGGCTTCCTGCTTGTACTCGTTCAGCGGCTGCTTCTGCGCATGAGCGCGCAGCCCCACTACCTGACGCAAGGCGTCGAGGGTTGCGAGGTGATCTTTCCACTGCCCGTCAAGTTCCTGCAGCAGCACGCTTTTCTCGATACGGCGCCACAGGCCCGGGTCCGCCGCCGCGATCTTGTTGTCCATGATCGTGTCGGCTTCTGCCGCCAGTCGTTCCTCGATAATCTCTGGTTCGACCTGATCTTCGTCGACCCATTGTTCGATGGGGACGTCGATGCCGAGAACTTCGCCGACGCGCTCCTTCAGGCCCGCGATATCCCACTGCTCGGGATAGGAGCCGGGAGGGCAGGCTTCGCCCACTAGCGAATTGATCGCATCGTGACGCATGTCGACCACCACATCATCGACCGCTTCGCTGTCCATGATTTCCGCGCGCTGTTCATAGATGACCTTGCGCTGATCGTTCATCACGTCGTCGTACTGGACGACCTGCTTGCGGATTTCATAGTTCCGCGCCTCGACCTTTTTCTGGGCGGTCTCGATGGCCTTGGAAAGCCACTTTGACCCGATGGCTTCGCCGTCTTCCAGGTTCGAGTTCATCATCTTGGCAAAGAGCGTGTCCGGACCGAAGATACGCAGCAGATCGTCCTCCAGGCACAGATAGAACCGGCTCAGACCCGGGTCGCCCTGGCGTCCCGAACGGCCGCGCAACTGGTTGTCGATACGGCGGCTTTCATGGCGCTCCGTGCCGAGCACGAACAGACCGCCTGCATCCAGCACCTTCTGGCGCTCGGCTGCGACTTCCGCCTTGATCCGATCCTTTTCCAGATCCTTCTTGGCGCCATCTTCCATGTCGCCCAGTTCGTCGTCGATCCGGAAATCGACGTTGCCGCCCAGCTGAATGTCCGTACCGCGGCCGGCCATGTTGGTCGCAATGGTCACGGCACCGATGCGCCCTGCCTGCGCCACGATATGCGCTTCGCGCTCGTGCTGGCGCGCGTTGAGAACTTCGTGNTCNACGCCTTCCTGCCGCAGGAATTCGCTGAGCATTTCCGACTTTTCGATCGACACCGTGCCGACCAGCACCGGCTGTCCGATGGCATTCTTCTCGGCGATCGCCTTGGCGATGGCTTTGAACTTGTCCTGCGTNTTCTTGTAGAATTCGTCGTCCTCATCGATGCGGGCGACGGGAACATTGGTCGGTATCTCGACCACGTTCATCTTGTAGATGTCCCAGAATTCGGCAGCTTCGGTGGCTGCGGTACCGGTCATACCCGACAGCTTGGGATACATGCGGAAGTAGTTCTGGAATGTAATCGAGGCGAGCGTCTGGTTCTCAGGCTCGATCTTCACGCCCTCCTTGGCCTCCACCGCCTGGTGCAGGCCGTTCGACCAGCGGCGACCGTCCATCATGCGGCCGGTAAACTCGTCGATGATGACGACCTTGTCGTCCTTGACGATGTAGTCGATGTCCTTCTTGAACATGTGCACGGCGCGCAGGGCCTGGTCGAGATGGTGCACGACCTGCGTGTTCTCCACGTCGTAGAGATTTTCCGACTCCAGCAGACCCTTTTCGATCAGCAGCTTCTCGACTTCTTCAGTGCCTTCTTCGGTCAGCTGGATGCTGCGCTGCTTCTCGTCCTTCTCGTACCAGTCTTCGGGGAAGGTCTTCACCACCTCGTCGATCGAGATGTAGAGGTCGGATTTGTCCTCGGTCGGCCCGGAAATGATCAGCGGCGTACGCGCCTCGTCGATGAGGATGGAATCCACCTCGTCGATGATCGCGTAATTGAACGGACGCTGCACCATCTGGCCGCGCTCGTGCTTCATATTGTCGCGCAGGTAATCGAAACCCAGTTCGTTATTCGTCGAATAGGTAATGTCGGAATTATACGCATCGCGGCGCTGCGGTTCGGCAAGGTTGGGCACGATCACGCCCACCGTCAGGCCGAGGAAGCGGTGTAGGCGGCCCATCCATTCCGCGTCGCGCGCGGCGAGGTAATCGTTCACGGTCACGACGTGCACGCCCTTGCCCTCGATCGCGTTCAGATAGGTCGCCAGTGTCGCGACCAGCGTCTTGCCTTCACCGGTGCGCATTTCCGAAATTTCGCCTCGATGGAGGACGATACCGCCCACCATCTGCACGTCGAAGTGCCGCATGCCCAGCACCCGGACCGACGCCTCGCGTACGGTGGCGAAGGCTTCGGGAAGAATATCGTCCAGCGTCTTGCCATCGGCCAGCTGGCCACGGAACTTGTCGGTCTGGGCGGCAAGTTCCTCGTCGGAAAGCGCCTGCAATTGCGGTTCGAGCGCATTGATCTGTGCGACGATTTTACCAAGTGATTTGACGTAACGTTCGTTCGACGAACCGAACATCGATTTCATGAGCGTATTGAACATGTGAGGGGCCCTGAGCCTTCCGGATGAATTCTATGGGGTGAACGTCCGCGCACGCTGCTCGTGCCGAACGGAAATCTGGAACTGAACCGGCAGCCTATTCGCAGGCGCGGTCGATACCCATTTGCACAGTCGGAATGAAAACCGTGATGACGGTCGCCGGCTTGCTGGGCTTCTTTTCCCGGGGCAGATCGAAGGTCTGGCGATCGGCATCGGCGCACCTGCAGGCATCGCCTTTGCAGGTTTTTTCCGCCTTCGCCGCCAGTTCAACCCCGGATGCCGCATCGTAAACAACCGCATGCGCAGGCGCGCCGGCAGCAGTAAGGCCGGACAGGATCGCAAGCAGGGTAATCAGGCGACGAAGCATTGCATCGTTCAGATAGGGCGTGTCGCCGCGCACGTCCACCCCGGTTGACCGTTTACCCGACGCGCCTCTGCGCCTATTCGGCATGGTTCATGGATCTCGAACGCTCTCCCCTCGCCCGCCCTTTCCCCGACATGCCGCAGATCGACGGTGTAACGCTGCGTATCGCCCGCGCGCGATACAAGGCGTGGGACAGGTGCGACCTGACCTATGTCGAGCTTTGCCACGGCACTGCCGTGGCGGGGGTCTTCACGCGCAGCGCCTGCGCTTCTAGCGAGGTCGAACTCGGTCGGGAACAAGCGAGGCTGGGCCGGGCCCGGGCGCTTATCGTCAACGCCGGCAATTCCAACGCCTTCACCGGCTATCGTGGACGCGAGGCGGTGGAACAGATCATGGCGCAGGTCGCCTCTGCACTCGATTGCGATCCGAGCGAGGTGTTCGTGTCGTCCACCGGCGTGATCGGTGTGCCCCTGCCCAAGGACAAAGCCCAGGCAGGGATCGAAGCGGCACTGGTTGCAGCGCCATGCGGCTGGGAAGATGCGGCCAGCGCCATTGGCACGACCGATACGTTCACCAAGGGTGCCTCCGCTTCCGCCATGCTCGCCCAAACCCGCGTGGAACTCGCCGGCTTCATCAAGGGCAGCGGCATGATCGCGCCGGACATGGCGACGATGCTCGGCTATGTCTTCACGGACGCCGCTGTCGATCCGGCTTTTCTTCAGGAAATGTTGTCCAAGGCAAATGAGGCAACGTTCTCCTGCATCACCGTCGATGGCGATACCTCCACCAGCGACACGGTTCTCCTGTTTGCCACCGGAAAGGCTGGCAATCCGGCACTCTCGTCCTGGGATGACGATGGGGCGGATGCGTTTTACGCCGCCCTTCTNGGTATCTGCCGCGANNTGGCGCATCTGGTCGTGCGCGACGGNGAAGGNGCACAAAAGTTCATCGAGATAGCGGTGACCGGCGCNGCCGACGCCGCCAGCGCTCGCCATGTCGGCCTCGCCATAGCGAANTCGCCGCTGGTGAAGACNGCCNTTGCGGGGGGTGACGCGAACTGGGGCCGGGTCGTTATGGCCGTCGGCAAGGCTGGTGAGCCTGCCGATCGCGACNGGCTTTCGATCGGCTTTGGCGGCACTTGGGCAGCNAAGGANGGCCAGCCGCTCGCAGANTATGACGAAGCACCGGTTGCCAGGCATCTCGAGGGTCAGGATATTCGCATCGATGTGGATCTCGGTGTGGGCGATGGCCGCGCGACCGTCTGGACCTGCGACCTGACGCACGGATATATTTCGATAAACGCGGATTATCGTTCGTGACGCTTCCGCTCACCTCCGAAGATCGGGCGCTTAACGAGGCGATCCTCGCCTTGATGCAACGCGTGACGGAGCAGGCGATCCTGCCGCGTTACCAGAACCTTGCGACCGGCGATGTGGAAGACAAGGGCGGCAACGACCCCGTTACGATCGCGGACAAGGATAGCGAAGCGCTGCTTCGCGAGGGGCTATCCGCTATCGACGGAACTCTCGCATTCGTGGGCGAAGAGACGGCGCATGCGGACCCGTCGATACTCGATCGGCTCGATCGGCCATGCTGGATCGTCGATCCGATTGACGGCACACGCAATTTCGCCGCTGGCAAACCGCCCTTCGGCATCATCATCGCCCGCGCAGAAGGGGGCGTGGCCCGGTCGGGCTGGATTTTCGACTGCCTCACGGGCCGCTTCTGCGTTGCGCACGCGGGCAAAGGTGCCAGCGTGAATGGCGAAACGGTTGTTGCTCGTCCGACGGGCCAGACCCCGCCGGTAGCTGCCATTTCGCTTGTTTTCATGGACGATGCGCGGCGGGATGCGACCAGGCGGCACATCGCCCCGATGTACGATCTGGTCGACATTCCCTATTGCGCGGCGGAGCAATATCCTCGTCTCGCACTCGGCGTGAACGACGTATCGATCTTCGAGCGCACGCTTGCCTGGGATCACGCTGCCGGCGTTCTGTGGCTGAACGAAGCTGGCGGAAAAGCGGCGAGGCCCGACGGCTCACCCTATCGCGTGGACGAGGTGGGCCGAACGGGCCTGCTGGGTGCAGCAAGCCCGACCCTGTGGGACGAGCTTGCCGAACTATATTCTAGATTGGACTAAAGTTCGCCCTCAAGCCATTGCTTTAGCTGGCCTTTCGGGGCGGCACCGCGCATCTGCGCAGCCGGCTCGCCATTCTTGAACAAGACAAGATAAGGGATCGACTGCACGCCCATGGAACCCGGAACATCGGGATTTTCCATGATGTCCATCTTCGCGATCGTCACCTTGTCGCCCAGTTCTTCGCTCAGCTCTTCGAGGGCAGGTGCGATCATCTTGCACGGTCCGCACCAGTCGGCCCAGAAGTCCACGAGCACGGGCTTCTCGCTTTCGAGGACGTCCGACTTGAAACTGGCGTCGGTAACGGCGGTGGTGGCCATTGGAAATCTCCTACATTTCGTCGGCACCCAATGTGGGCTGCGCATGTATTTACTCAACTGGCGGCAGCACAAAACTTTCCTGCGGAGCCGCAAACGCGCTCTTGTAAGCGGCAAGTCTTTCGCCGGGCAAGGCGAAGAGCTGCGGTGTCTGGGTATAGAGAACGGCGGCCTCGATCTGGCGGCCGGGGTATATCACCTCCAGCGCCGCCGCATATGCAGCCATCTGCTTCATCGTGCTGTCGGGAATGGCATCGACCGATAGGGGCGGACGCCTCGCCGTTTTGAAGTCGACGACCGTTACCTTTTCGGGGGTGATGAGGAGCCGGTCGGCGGTCCCCATCACCACCTGCCCGTTCACTTCGGCAGCAAGGGGGATTTCGGCAAGAGCCTGCGGCCCGAAGACCGGTGCAAATTGCGGATCTCCCAATACCGTCAGTGCCCGCTCGAGAATGTCCGCACGTTCATGCTCATCGAGATCGGACGTTTGCCGCGCGAGCCAGGATAATCCGCGCGCGTTGCGATCGTCTTCGCCCACAAGCGGCAATCGTTCGAGAAGCGCATGGATCAGCGTGCCCCTGCGGGCGGCGTCGGCTGCATGTGTTGGCGGCAGGGGCGGATCGCTTCCCTCCACCTCACCAAGACCCGAAGGGGCAAGTGGCCGGGGCGGACGCGGTTCCGGCCCGACCGGATTTACTGCCCATGCAGGAAGTGCGGTGAAGGGCTCTGCTGCCGATACGCTTTCGACGGGGGCTTCATTCGTCAGTTCGCCCCATTCCCAACGCGAACCCCACAAATCATCGGCAAGCGGCTCATTGCCGAAGAGAGGCTTCAGTCGTGCGTACCAGCTATCTTCGTGCGCCTGGCCACGCTTCACGTCGCGGGGACCGAGCGACCCTCCGATAAATAGCGCTTCCTCAGCCCTCGTCATGGCGACGTAAAGCAGACGCCAGTGTTCTTCCATTTCGGCGGCAGCAGCGCGCTCTTCCGCGACTTGCAACCGGCCGACTTTCTGGTCCTTGTTCAACCCCGGCAAGGGAATACGCCGCGGCTCGACGTGTCCCAGCGGCGTTTCCTCCAGCTCGAGATCGCGCGCGCCGTCCGGGCCTATTGCCGCATCGGCGAGTACAACGACGGGGGCCTGGAGCCCTTTCGAACCATGCACCGTCATGACGCGAACCTGATCGCCGCCCTCGCCTGCGTCTCGCTTGATTTCGCCCTCGCCAGCGTCGAACCATTGGATAAAGCCCTGCAGGCTCGCGATATGACTTGCAGCGTAGGCGTTGGCCGCATTGAGCAATTCATCGATCGGATCGTTCGCTTCACGCCCCAGCCGCGCGACAAGCTTCCGGCGCCCATCCATCGGGCCGATCAAGATCCAGTGAAGCAATTGCTGCGGAGTGTCGAAATCCGCCCGGCGTAGAATCTCGCGCAGGATTGCCATGGTTTCCCCGACGCGAGGCGCTTCGCTTTTACGCAGGTGTTCCCACAGGCGGACATTCTTGGCGCGATAGCCGTACTCGAGCAGTTCGTCCTGAGACCAGCCGATCAGCGGGGATACGAGCACACATGCGAGGGTCAGGTCGTCAAGCGGCTGTGCCGCAAACCGGATGGTTGCCATCAGATCCTTGACGGCGAGCGGATTTCCCAATCGCAATCTGTCCACGCCTGCGACGGGTACGCCCCGACGGTGAAGGCGCGCTACTATGAGCGAAGCCAGATCGCGCCGTTTGCGCACGAGTACCATGACATCCCCCGGACCAGCCCGCCGAGGTGCACCATCCTTGCGTCGATCTTTCACCAAGGGAAAGCCCGAATCCATCCAGTGCCGAACCTGCTGCGCTATACGGTCGGCCAATTTACGATCGTGACGCCCCAACCAGCCTTCGTCGACCTCGCCTTCTTCCATGCCGCTATCGGCGTGGATCAGGTTCCAGAGAGTTACCATGCCAGGACGGGATTGACCTTCGTGCTCTTCTGCGTCTCTATCGAGACCCAGTCCTTCGCTGCCGATCGCGGCAATGGCACTGTCGACAAAATCGAGAACATTGTCTGCGGTACGGAAGCTTTGACCGAGCCCGTATTCCCGCAGATAGCGCGGATACGGCCCTCCTCGCAGGTCGGCAGCCGCGTCCGCTGTTTTCCGCATGCTTTCGGCGAAACGATCCCGGGCGTCCCTGAAATTCTTCGGGCTGGTGCCCTGGAAACCGAAGATTGCCTGTTTGAAATCGCCAACGGTGAAAATCGTGCGCACCGCATTTCCACGCGCGCCCTCGCCGCTGAAGAAATCGTCGGTCAAAGCCTCAATGATCTGCCACTGCGCCCGATTGGTATCTTGCGCTTCATCGACGAGGATATGGTCGAAACTGCGATCCAGCTTGTAGCGGATCCAGTCAGCCATTGCCGTGTTAGAAAGCAGGTTGGCGGCACGGGCAATAAGATCGTCGAAATCGACAAGCCCTTCGCGCGCCTTGGCCGCCTCCCACTCGAAAGCAAATGCGCGGCCAGCCGTGAGTTGGGGCACAAGAAAATCGGCGAGGTCAAGCAGCGCACGACGCTGCGCGACTGAGGCAATACCGTCCACGACATCGGCTATATATCCGCCATACGCGGGATCGATCTTTTCGAGATTGGCCAAGCTCTTCGGCTCGCCTTTCTGCGTAAGCAAAGTGCCGAAGAAGCCATCAAGTTCGGCAAGACGGGCAGCGGGACTCGCGGCCAGCCATCCCGCGGCGAAATCGGCGCTCTTCAGGCCAGTGGCGGTATTCCACTCCGCGTTGATGCGACTGCAAGCTAGAAGAGCGCTGACAGGAAACTCACCGTCGGTGCAGGCTTCAGCGACCCAATCTGCTCCAGCATCGAATGGAATGTCTAGGATCCGGCGCACCGGCGCAGTGAGATCGCCCTGCCAGTCGGGCTGATACCATGTGTCGAGATACCCAGCGCATTTCATCAGCCAGCCGCGTACGGCATCCGCCCCCTTGCGGCGGCTCATCTCTGCCACCGCCTCGCGCACGATCGGTTCGCCGCTTTCGAGGAGTTCAGCGAGAACATCGAGGCTCAAGAGGTCCCGGTCACGATCTTCCATCGGCTGGCTGCCGGGCAGGATTTGCGCTTCATTGGGAAACGCTGCGAGCAGATACTGGGCGAAGGCATGGATGGTATCGATCCTCAGCCCGCCACCGGGACAGTCGAGAACCCGTGCAAACAGCGACCGCGCGCGGGAACGGGTTTCCGGATCGGTCGGCGAGCCTAGATTGGCCAGTTCCTCGGCCAGCACTTCATCCGGCAGGCGAACCCACCGCGCCAGGACTTCATTCACGCGAACCGCCATTTCGGCAGCCCCCGCCTTGGTGAAGGTCAGACACAGGATTTGCGAAGGATCAGCGCCCGGTTCGAGCAACAGACGAAGGACCCGCGCAGAGAGCACCTGCGTCTTGCCAGTACCTGCGCTGGCGGAGAGCCACACGCTCTCCCGCGGATCGACCGCGTCGCGCTGATGACCGACGAGCGGATAAACCTGGCCGCTCACGCGTCGTCCCCTTCCACGTCCATATGCGGGAGCCACTCGTCCAGCCGCATAAGCTGGTCATAGGTATCGTAACCCGGATAATCGGGATTGAGCCGCGCGGTGAAGGGCTCATCGCCCTTGATCCAGGCCGCAATCGCACCATCCAGATAGGCTGCGGTTGTCGGCAGGAAATCTTCCGGTGGCAGGCCGCTCCTTTTGCTTCCGACCTTGAGCGGTGTCTCTACGTATCCGAAGCCGAACGGGTTGCCATCGGTCTTGGCCTTGGCGAGCGACCAGTATTCGAACGCGGTCGCTTCGCCCGATGCCGCCTTGAAGCCATCCCGCTCCGCCATCATTCCGAGCAGTCCGAGCTGGAGGGCGTATCCCTGTTCGACCATCTTCGACGAAGGCGGCGAGCCGGTCTTGTAATCGACGATAGCCAGCGTCCCATCGGCATACCGGTCAAGCCGGTCGATCTTTCCGTGAATTCGCACACCGTCAACATGCATTTCGCCCCACGCTTCGACAGCGACAACCTCGCGATCGCCGTAACCAGCGACTTCATGTTCGACCCATTCGAGAGCGCGTTCTAGGCGTGGTTGCCACAGACCGCGCATAAGCGGGTGGACGTTTCGCTCCTCGAACACTCGCTTCATTATCTCGACGATTGGCGGTTTGGGGTCGGCTTTGTGCCATTCCTCGAGGATCTGATGCGCGACCTCACCCTGCCATGCGGGACTCGGCGGCGCGTCCAGCCCGTCGAGCGCTTGCAACTGCATGATCTTGCCCGCGAAAAACTGGTACGGATCACCGCGCAGCCGATCGAGCGCAGTCGCCGAAATATCGACCANCCGCTGATCCGCATTCGGCATTGGACGAGGCCGCGGATATACNGGCGCTTCGGGCGTGCGGACCATGGCCCGGGCCAGATCGATGGCGCGTGTGTCCGTATGTTTCGGCAGCAGATCGCCAAGCAACGCCTGAACGCGCAGAAGAAACCGCGAAGGTATCGTCGGCCCGCTTTCATCCCGCGCCGAACGGCTGAGCACGACTTCAGGAGCACCAAGCGCACCGGCGAGATCGTGCGCCGAAAGGCCGATCCGAAAATCCGCACCGGGAACACCCAGTGCCCGCAATACCGGCGGCGCCAGAAGCGCGTCGACGCTGCCACGCCCCGGCCATACACCTTCGTTAAGACCTGCACAGATCACGATATCCGCACGATTCATGCGCGCTTCGAGCAATCCGAGCACCTGTACCCGCGCATGACCGCCATAAGGCGGGCGAACGGCCACCGGTTCCATTGCATCCACCAGCACGCGAGCGACGTCGCGAGGACGAATTTCGAATTGCGCCTCCCGGGCGTGGAGACGAAAATCCTCGACGAACTGCGCTAGACTCCGGCCATCTTCCTTCGCCCAGAGTTTCTCGCCGCACAAATTCTCGGCAGCCATGGCAATCGTATCGATCAGATCGCTCAATCGTGCGGTCTGGTCNGGNTGATATTCNANCAAGGGAGCGATCGCCGCCTCGGTTAGCTGCCACCAATCCCCCAACTGCTTATGGGTGGGCACCAGCTTTTCCACGACANCACGGATTGGCCGAAGACCGGTTTCCAGCCTCGGACCGCGCAGTTCGCGCTCGACTGTCCGAAGGTGCCGAAGCCATGTTCCGCGTTCCATCCCGCCATCGGCAAGTGGGTGACCAAGCAGAGCCATCAAGGGCACCGCTTTGGCATTTTCGGCCATGACCTCGGCAGTGAGGAGAAATGCACGGCCTGCTGCAGTTTGCGCAAGCGGGCGTCCGGCAGAATCGTCTGCAAGNATATTCCAGCGGGCGAGGTGATGGACGACTCGCCGAGCAAGCGGCCGATCTGGCGTGACGACGGCCACGCGCTTTTCCGGATGATCCAGCGCTTCGCGCACGAGCAATGCGACAGCCTGCGCTTCTTCTTCGGGCGTTGCAGCCTGCATAATCCGCACACCTGCCAAACGGCGCTTTTCCACGGGAAGCTCGATCCAGGTCTTGCTGGCCTCGGGAGGAAGGAAGAGCGAGCCGATGGCATGACTGCGTTCCGGCGGAGACGCGGCGAGGCCTTTGCGGTGCCAAGGTTGGACCTCTTCCCGAGCCACGCCCATCCGGTTGAGCAACAGCTTCAAATGGTATTGTGGGTGCGAAACCGCATCATCGCGCGCGAATGGAGTGTCTCCTGGTTCGGGCGCGGCGCCTGCGCGGCCCAGCTCGTCCCACACATCGGNNGGCATCGTNAGATCGAAATCGGGCAGAATGACTGCCCCTTCGTCCAGATCGGCGACAACGCGCAGCAGCCGCGCCAGCGAAGGTGCCGCGCTCGTCACACCAGCTGCCACNATGGGCGTGCCGGGAGGCGATCTTTTCCAGCTTTCGGCTGCGAAGTCGAACAGTCGATTCCGGCGCGCAGCCGCATCCAGTCTGTTCCATTCCTGCAAGCGGCCAAGCCATTTCGCCTGTACAGTCGCAAACACCCGCAGGCTGTCCTGCCAATGGCCGGACAAAGATCCGAAGAGGTCAAGCACTGCATCTCCGACAAGCTCTTCCGGGCCAATTCCTTCGACCAGAAGCCTGTCCATCGTCGCGCCGGTTTCTCTTGCGAGACGAAGCAAAGTGGCGCCTGTGGGGGCGTTTTCCCCCATGATCCCGGCGATCAGGTCCGCCAAGGCGAACAGGCGACGCTGCGGATCAACGGCCGCTGGAATGTCCGCACCGAGCGGATCGAGCAGCGGTCCCAACGCTTCATCGAGATCCAGGTCGCCGACAACCGCCATGCGCGGCATCAACAAACCCGGATTGCCCTGCTCTCCCGCGTGACGGATGAAGGCTTCGGAAACGGTGCGGCGCGCGCGGCTGCTCGGCAGCAGGAGNGNCAGGCGTGCGAGGCCGAATTCCGGTNCAGAGTATCGAGGCACNAGNCCNGCAACNAGNGCATCGGCGAAGCCGCGGTGGGCGGCNATCGAATAGACCTTCGGCCGANCCCGCTCAGCCACCGGTCAATGCATCTTCCGTTGGGCGAATATGGTTTGGGGTGCCGACTTCATACCANTGGCCAGTGAATGCCAGGCCATAGAGGCGGCCCTCTTCNATGGCTCTGTTCCACAGAACATTGGTNGAGAACTTGCCGTCTGGTGCATCGCGCAACAGGCGATGNGAAACGAGCTGGATGCCCGTATAGATGAAGGGCGCAATGCGGCCGGGCAGCTTGCGCTTGAGCCGCCCTGCACCATCCATGTAGAAATCGCCCGTTCCGTCNAAGTTATGCGCCCTTGCATGCGTGACGACGAGCAGAAGCGCATCCATGNGCTCCGGATCCCAGGCAGTGGAGAGATCGGCGAAGGCATTGCGCGGCCCATCCAGCCAGATGCTGTCCGCGTTGCAGGCGAAGAAAGGGTCGGGAAGCATTCCCGCATCGCACGCCTTCACCATGCCGCCGCCGGTTTCGAGCAGTGCATCGCGTTCATCCGAGAAGGTGATGCTCGGCGCTTTGCGCGACGCAATATGCGCTTCGATGGCATCGGCAAGGTAGTGGACATTGACCACAGCGCGCGAGACGCCGGCTTCTTCCAACCGGTCAAGCGCCCGGTCGATCAGCGGTCTTCCGGCGACCCGGACCAAGGGCTTGGGCGTGGATGCGGTCAATGGGCGCATCCGCTTGCCGAGGCCCGCGGCCATCAACATCGCCGTGTCGGTGACCAATGCCGTCACTGGATTTCACCGCCGAACGTATCACGGATTTCCTGCGGTACGTTGCGGGCGAACCATTCGGCCACCGGCGTCATTGCATCATGTGCCAGATCGCGCTCCATTGCCTCCCACACGCGGGGAATCATGGCGAGGTACCGGGCCTTGCCGTCACGCTTCCACAGTCGTGTGAAAATGCCGACAATCTTGGCATTCCTTTGAGCCCCGAGGCGTGCGTAATCCGCTTCGAAATGCTCGCCCGGATCGGCTGCTGCGCGATAGCGACCGAGCATTTCTTCCTCGAGCGCCGGAGAAACGTCACGCCGGGCATCCTGCAGCAAGCTGACGAGATCGTAGGCCCGGTGCCCGACCAGCGCATCCTGGAAATCGATCAGCCCCTGTTCGCCTGCCAGTTCCTCTGGCTCGAGCAGCATGATGTTNTCCGCATGNTANTCGCGCAAAACCGTAACGCCGGGGTTCTGGCGCTTCATCAAGGGGGCGAGTGCTTCCTCCNACGCTGCGGCCCAGCTCGGCGCATCGACGACCAGCCCCATGGCCGGACAGTACCATTCGACGAACAGGTCAACCTCCCGCTGATACACCGCCATATCGTACGGCGGGAACGGTCCGGGAGGCAGGCGATGCAACTGGGCAAGGGTTTCGATGGCTTTCGCGTAGATGTCACGTTCATCCTTTGGATGCTCATCGATCCACTCGCGCATTCGCTGATCGCCGAAATCTTCGGTCAACACCCACCCTTCGGGCGCGCTCTCCGCAAGAATATGCGGCGCGCGCATGCTATTCGCCTCGAGCCAGTGCGCCACCTGGAGAAAGGGCTTCGGATCTTCGTGCGGTGGCGGAGCATGCATGAGCATTGCGGTCTTGCCGCCCATGCGCAGACGAAAATAACGGCGGAAGCTGGCATCGCCNACAAGCGGGGCAATCTCTGCCCCTTCCCACTCGGTGTTGCCAAGGAAGTTATGGATGCCTTCAGGCAGAGCGTCACTCATGGCCAGCGGCTTTGCCAAGATGCGCCGGACGTTACAACGGCTTCGCGCCCCTCACCCACTTTTTCGAGCGCGATAGAAAGGCATCCTGCCTCATGCGCAAACCCACCGGCGTGATCGGGCCATTCGGCAATCAACACTGCTCCGTCGCGATAGTCGTCGAGGCCTAGCTCTTCGACTTCCGACGGATGGTTCAATCGGTAGAAATCGGCATGAACGAGAGGGACGCGCAGTCCATCATAGGTTTCGATGATGGTGTAAGTGGGTGACGGCACTTCGCCTTCATAGCCGAGCGCAGCAATGATGGCGCGGGCAAGCGTTGTCTTTCCNGTGCCAAGCGTGCCTGACANGGCCACGACATCACCCGGCTCGATCTTCCCGGCAATTTTTCTCCCGANAGCCTCCATTGCCGCCAAGTCTGGTAGCTGGACGGTCATGGGAGCGTGATCGAGGCGGTTGTNCCGCCGTTCTTCCGGCTGTGGATTTCCAGCGTTCCGCCGTGCGCTTCGACNAGCTGGCGAGCGAGTGGAATTCCGAGCCCATGNCGNCGCTCGATACCCTTTCCATCCGCCGACATGCGGATGCCCTCCAGCGCGCGCGCAAGTTCGTGCTGGCTCATCCCGCGGCCGTTGTCGGAAATAACGATTTTGGTCTCGCCGCGCTTGCGGCCGATATCGATGAGGATACGACCGCCGCGCGGTGTCCCGTTGATCGCATTGTCGAGAAGCTGGGAGATGGCCCGGCGCAATTGTTGCGGATCCGCAGTAATCGTCTTGCCGGGGTCGCCCCGCAGGTCGAGCGTCAATCCGCCTTCGAGGATCCGGTCTTCCTGTTTGCGCACGATCTGGGTGACAAACGGCATCAGTTCGAGCTTGGTCTTGCGCAGCGGCATCAAGCCCGCTTCTGACTGCGACAGGTCGAGGACATTCTCCACCTGTTCGGTGAGTTTGCCGACGGAAAGCGAGATCGCTTGCGCATATTCCTTCGCCGTCGGGGTCAGATCTCCGGCGATGCCGCTTGTCAGCAATTCGGCAAATCCACCGATCGACGTCAGCGGTGTGCGGAATTCATAGCTCATATTGGCGAGGAAGCGGGTCATCACTGCATCTGCCTCTTCGAGCGCACGGTTGCGTTCACGCAGGGCCTCTTCGGCCTGACGCGAGGCGGTGACATCGAGGACAGTGAGCATGCCATTGCCGTCGGGAAGCGGTACACCGGTAAAATCGAGCGTTCGCCCATCGGCCAGTTCGACNCGNCCATCGCTNTTCTTGCGATCCAGCGTTGCGGCGCGNATNACCTGNTTGATGCGCGAAATAGCCGATGGGTCGGANAGATTCTTGGCGACNGCATTCAANAGGTCTTCGGCNTGNGGATGNCCATCCANNGCTTCCGGATCGATACCCCAGGCGCCGGGGAANCCGCGGTTCCACAATTCCAGATGTCCGTCCGGAGCGAAAACCGCGAGCGCTTCGAACAGGCTGTCGAAGGTGGCGGTTCTGGTGCGNAGCAAGGTATCGCGCGTTGCCGACAGGGCCAGCTGNTCCGTCCGGTCTTCGGCAATCATNACGAGACCGCCATCCGGCAGCGGCTGGGCGACGATCCGAAGATGNGTGCTGTCGGATAGCGACCAGGCTTCCTCATGCGGCTCGTCGTGCTGGAACCATTCGGCGAGTTCGTTTCGCCAAGCCGGAAAATCGCGCACTTCGGGGATGCGGCCATTCTCGCGGGCGATCAGCAGCATGTGCTGGAATGTCGTCCGGTCNTTCACCACACCGGGCGGCAGAGAAAACACGCGGTGAAANGGCTGGTTCGCAAATGTCATGCGATGCGCCGAATCGAATTGGGCNACGCCAATGGAAAGCTGGTCGAGCATCGAGCGCTGGGCTTCGCGGAAGGCGCGAAACTCGCGTGCCTGCTCTTCCATTTCCTCGATATCGACCGCGTAGCCGGCTATGCCTTCGCCCACGAGGGGGAGATCGGTGACACGCATTGTGCGACGCGCCCTGTCGATCGTGGCGCTCACGATCCGTTCGATCGGNTGCCGGCGATCGGCTGCCTGCTGCGCNACTTGCGCTGCGGTNCNNCCGTTNACCGTTTCAACGAGNTCGATCTGGTCNGCGACGACCTGATCGGCGCTTTCCGCACCGACTGCAGCGACATAGGCCTTGTTCACGAGCCGCAGATGCATATCCGCACCGCGGAACCACATCGGCATAGGGGCAGCTTCGATCAGGCCCACGAGTGCGCCGAAATCTTCCCGGGCACGCGCTGCTTCCTCGCGCAGCTGGGTCAACTCGGCTTCGCTCTCGCTGAAGTCGAATACCCAGATCAGGGCTGCGCCCCCGGGCGACACAGCCGAATCGGCCAGGGAGCCCTGCATCGCGAGCGACTTGCCCGACCCCGGCGATACGGTGATGGCCATCCGGAACGGCCGGGCCGTTTTCTGGGTACGGCGGACATAGCGGGTGAGTTCTTCGACCTGATCTTCGCTCAACCCGCGGCCGTCGGCGCCTGCCAGTTCGCTGAGGTAGTCGGGCACCTTTTCGAGACCGATCCAGCGAGCCAGCCGGTCCGGCGCCTCGATCCGTCCATCGGCCCGCACCAGCATGGGGATGGCGGGGCCTTCCTCGATCATGCGGGAAAGNCGCTGCGCCGCCTTGCGGCTGGCNACGGATTTCTGTTCGCGCCCGGTCGCGCGCAACATCACCCANACGGCGCCTGCGGTCCATAAGGCCAGCAGGAGGCCGATAATGGCCAGCAGTGCGGGAGAAGTATCCATTACCCGCCAGCTATGCGGACGCGCGCGGGAGTGCAATGCCCCCGCGCGCGTTCATGCGACGGTATTTCCGCCAGTTGCGACAATCAGTAGCGGTAATGTTCCGGCTTGAACGGCCCTTCGACCGGGACGCCGATGTAATCCGCCTGCTTCTGGCTGAGCTGGGTGAGCTTCACCCCGAGCTTGTCGAGGTGGAGCGCGGCGACCTTTTCGTCGAGATGCTTGGGCAGCACATAGACGTCGTTCTTGTAGTCTTCGCCCTTGGTCCACAATTCGATCTGGGCCAGCGTCTGATTGGTGAAGCTGAAGCTCATCACGAAGCTCGGGTGGCCAGTCGCGCAAGCGAGGTTCACGAGGCGACCCTTGCCAAGGACGATGATTTCCTTGCCGTCGGGGAACTTCACGAGATCGGTGCCCGGCTTGAGTTCGTTCCACTCGTAATTGTCGAGCGCCGAAATCTGGATTTCGCTATCGAAGTGGCCGATGTTGCACACGATTGCCATGTTCTTCATCGCCTTCATGTGTTCGGCGGTGATCACATGCTCGTTGCCTGTGGCCGTGCAGAAGATGTCGGCGACCTTCACCGCTTCTTCCATCGTGACGACTTCGAAGCCGTCCATCGCCGCCTGCAGTGCGCAGATCGGATCGATTTCGGTAACGAGGACACGTGCACCGCCATTGCGGAGGGACTGGGCCGAGCCCTTGCCGACATCGCCGAAGCCAGCAACGCAGGCAACCTTGCCTGAAAGCATGACGTCGGTGGCGCGGCGGATCGCATCAACCAGCGATTCGCGGCAGCCATAAAGGTTGTCGAACTTCGACTTGGTCACGCTGTCGTTCACATTGATGGCCGGGAACGGCAGCTTGCCCTGCTTGGCAAGGTGATAGAGACGGTGAACGCCCGTGGTCGTTTCTTCCGACACGCCGACGATGTTCTTGACCGANTTGGTCAGNTAGCCNGGCTTGGCNNNNANGAANGCNTTGAGCGCGCGCTGGAATTCGATTTCNTCGGCNTTCTGCGGCTCGGGAAGTTCCTCGCCTGCCTCGATGCGGGCACCCCACAGCGCGAACATGGTCGCATCGCCGCCATCGTCGAGGATGATGTTGGCAGTCTGATCCTGGTCTTCATCGGTGGACCAATCGAAGATCTTGCCGACATAGTCCCAGTAATCCGCCAGGCTTTCACCCTTGATCGCGAAGACCGGAATGTCCTGTGCGGCAATGGCTGCGGCAGCGTGATCCTGCGTCGAATAGATGTTGCAGGTCGCCCAGCGCACATCTGCGCCCAGCGCCACGAGCGTTTCGATCAGGACGGCCGTCTGGATGGTCATGTGCAGCGAGCCGGTGATGCGCGCGCCCTTGAGCGGCTTTTGCGCATATTCTTCGCGCAGGGCCATAAGCCCCGGCATTTCGGTTTCGGCAATGGCGATTTCGGCGCGGCCATATTCGGCCAGTGCAATGTCCTTGACGACGTAATCGGTAAAATCGGTCACGAAAAAATCCTCGGCTTTAGAATTGGCGACCGCAAAGAAAATCCCGGTCGTTCTGTTGGCCCCGCCCCTAGCCACTTGCCGCCGCGAGGGCAATGCTGCGCCCCCCGTCGCAGCGCAGGCCCGATTTACTATACGGCAGAACTTGCGCCGCACGGGCCACGGTCCTACCTCGCGCCAAGGATGGGACAGACGGAGTTTCCAACATGACGATTTCGGTGGGCGACAAACTGCCCGATGTAACCCTGGTCAAAGCGACCGAGAACGGCCCTGAACAGGTCAATGCGGCTGAGTATTTCAAGGGCAAGAAAGTCGCCCTCTTCTCGGTCCCCGGAGCATTCACGCCAACTTGCTCGGCGCGCCATCTGCCGGGCTATGTCGAAAAGGCCGACGAGCTGAAGTCGAAGGGCGTNGATGAAATCGTTGCGACAGCGGTNAACGATGCCTTCGTCATGGGNGCNTGGAACAATGCTTCCGGTTCGAACGACATCACCATGCTGGCNGACGGCAANGGCGATTTCGCCGAAGCGGTCGGACTGACCATGGACGGTTCCGGCTTCGGCCTGGGCAAACGCGGGCAGCGCTATTCGATGGTCGTCGACGACGGCGTCGTGACGCAGCTCAATGTCGAACAACCCGGCGACTTCTCGGTTTCGAGCGCNGAACATATGCTCGGCCAACTCTAGGTCCATCGACGGCATCCGGTTTACACCGACCGGGGCTGTTTTAAAAACTCTTGAAAGGGCGGGACCGACGGTCTCGCCCTTTTGCGTATAGGCGCCCCCGCCGACCTCCGCATCAGTCGCAACGCCGCGGAAATGTCGGGTTTCCAGCGAATACCGACCATTGCTCCGCGATAGACGACCGGCTGGACCAGCCCCTCTTCCGCGCGGCAGATCAGCTCTTCATTTGTCACTTTCCGCCAATCCGGTTTCGGGCGCACCATGTGCCCCGTACCTGGCGGCGTGAGCACATGGTCCCAGGCAAAAGCGAACCCAGCACCATCAGTCCGATCGCGGAGCCGATAGGCAGAAGCCCGTGTCATTCGCACGCGCTGTGCCGCAATGCCGACCGAACCAGCGACATATAGCTGCACCAGGAATTCGCATTGGCGCGAAACGCTCCAGCCGTCGGTGCGCGTCCTTGGCATGGCGGGATGGAAGAATGGCGGACGACGGCGGGCTTTATGGGCAGGTCGTTTGGGCATCGTCCAGTCTGGAGCAGATATCGATCCTGTAGGAAAGTCGTTTCAGACGAGGAACCATCATCGGCGCCGTCACCTGCTGGCTTCATTATTTCAGCAGAGCTTTTACATGTCGCAGCGGAAGAACGGGAGAGGTCATGAGGCAGGCAAGACTATCAGATGGCAGTGCGGGCGATGTCGACTACGGAAGGATCGGGGGGACTTATAGTCACTACCGTCGGCCCGAGCCCGCAATTGCATTGCAGATACGCCGTGCCCTTGGCGGTGCGCAGACGGTATTGAATGTCGGCGCAGGCGCCGGTTCCTACGAGCCGACGGATTGCGATGTAACGGCAGTAGAACCGTCGGCAGCCATGAGGGCCCAGAGGCCGTCCCATCTGGCAGTTGCCATCGACGCGGTGGCAGAGAGCCTCCCGTTTGAAGACGACAGCTTCGATGCGTCAATGGCGTCCGTGACAGTGCATCAGTGGTCCAATCTGGAAAAAGGTCTTGCGGAAATGCGCCGGGTCACTCGGGGTCCGGTCGTCCTTTTGGTGTGCGATCCTGCAATGATGATGGATTACTGGCTAAGCGACTACATCCCACAGGTCCGCGAGATCGAAGCACGCCGTTTCCCTCCGCTAAAGCGCATCGAGGCGGCTCTTGGCGGGACCGTTACGGTGGAGCCAGTACCTATCCCGCTGGAATGCGCCGACGGGTTCAACGAAGCTTATTACGGCCGACCGGAAGCTTTCCTAGAAGAAGGTGCCCGGCTCGCATGTTCGAGTTGGAGCCTCGTGCCACAATCCGTCGTTCAGCAGTTCGTCGACAGGTTGTCGCAAGATCTGGCGAGTGGTCAGTGGGATAAGCAATACGGACACTGGCGGAGCCGACCCTTTTATGAGGGTCCCTTGCGTCTGGTCATCGCAGAAGCCGAATAGATCACCGGCGTCAGCCGGATCTCCATGCAATCGGCAAGTTTAAAGACGCTTAGCGGTAAGGGGCCACCCGCCGATCGCTACCCATAACCCATGAGCTTGAGCACTTCTTCGCGGCTGCGGTGGTCGTCCAGGAAAGTGCCCATCATCCGGCTGGTGACCATACCGACGCCGGGCGTGCGCACGCCGCGTGCGGTCATGCAGCTGTGCTGCGCATCGATGACCACGGCGACACCCTGAGGCTGAAGATTATCCCAGATGCAGTCCGCGACTTCGGCCGTGAGGCGTTCCTGCACCTGAAGCCGGCGCGCNAAACCGTGAAGGACACGCGCAAGCTTCGAAATGCCGACCACCCGATCGTTGGGCAGATACGCAATGGCGGCCTTGCCGATGATCGGGGCCATGTGATGTTCGCAGTGCGACTGAAACGGAATGTCCTTGAGCAGGACGATTTCGTTGTAACCGCCCACTTCCTCGAACACGCGGCCTAGGTGCTGCGCCGGGTCTTCTTCGTAGCCGACGCAATATTCTTTCCATGCCCTCGCCACACGCTTGGGTGTATCGAGCAGGCCTTCGCGAGAGGGATCGTCTCCGGTCCACTCGATAAGAGTGCGGATGGCATCCTGGACATGCTCGGGCACCGGCGGCTTTGCGCGCGGATCGTCCTCGTCGGGTCCAACTAGGCTACTCACTTTCCCCTGTACCTCCTGACCTTGTCGCGAAACCGCGAAAGCCTGCTCCCCTTGCGGAAAAGACCGCCCTTTGCAAATGGCTCGAACATGTCGTCCGGGTCTTCAGGATCGAGCAAGGCGCTGCGGGCCAGCGTTTCTTCGACATCGTTGAGGTCTGGCGGACGATAACGCTCCAGAGTGCGCCCCTTGCTACCTTGGGAATCTTCGATCAGCCCGATCATCGATCCGTGCCGGCTTAGCAGTTCGGGCATGTCGGCTTCTTCCAGACCGCAGTGCTCGGCCAAGAGGGAATAGCGCAGGGCGGCAATATTATCAGCGGCATGTTCGTTGCCGGGACGGGTTGAATCGATGAACACATCGCATTCGCTATCGAGCCCCATCGAACGATTGTTGAGATTGGCCGATCCGATCCGCAGGATCTGGTCGTCAATGACCATCAGCTTTGCGTGAACATAGATTGGCGTTTCGCCGCTAAAGGGTGACCAGAGCGAGAAACGGCCCTTCGTGTCGGCCTCCTCGATCGATCTGACAAGCTCGGCGCGGGCATGGTCCATNGCCTGCTGTTCCAGCCAGCCATCGGCATGACGCGGATGGACGATCACGATTTCTGGCGGATCGTCTTCCTGCAGCCGCTCGATGATCGCTTCGGCGATCACGCGCGAGGCGAAATACTGGCTTTCGGCGTAGATGAACCGTTTGGCGCCCGCGATATGCTTGAGATAGAGCTGCGCGATCTCATCGACCTTGTCCCAGTCGCGATAGGCGGCGCGGGTTCGGGCGATGCCGATTTCCACATCTTCGAACTGTGCGGTCAGTGCATTTGGCCAGGGATTGCCCGGTCCATCCTCGACGTCCGGCAACTGACGGCCCCCGGCGCATATCCAGCGGTCCCCGCCGAGATCGGCCAACGCCTTGGCAACATCGCCCTCCATCATCATGCTGACATCGTGCCACGGGCCATAATCGGTTCCGCGAGGAGTCTTGCGCCGCGGATCGTGTTCCTTGTGGTCGCGCGTGTCCCAGCGCTTGTCGGTCATGTCGATACCGCCGCACACGGCGACCTTGTTGTCCAGAACCGCGATCTTCTGGTGATGGGTGCAGCCGATCGGATGCGCCGTATCGAACTTGAAACTAATTTGCCGGTGGCGAACCCAGCGAGCGAGGTCCCACCACATCGAGGCCCGACCGATCGTGGACAAAGCGCCGACGCTCCATTTCAGAAGACGTATGTCGAGCTGTTTACGATGCCGCGCGAGCCAGGCAATGAAACTGCCGAGCCTAGAGGGATAGCCGCGCTTCCAGGTGCGCTGCCACCACCGACGCCCGCGTTCGAGATGAATGCGGGTATCGAAATCCCATCCGATGAGAAGGATGCGGCGGCGCGAGCCGAGCATGGCTTCCTGCATGAAGGCGAAATAATCCGCCGCATCGATGATGACGCTGGCGCGCGATGCCTTAGCGTAGCGCCAGACGCCCGGTTCGACCGAAGGATCGAGCCGCGAGATACGGCTCGGATCCGGTTTTTCGTTTTTGCTCACAACCCCCCGATCCCCCTATTCCTTGGCGTCTTCCTTCTTCTCAGGAGTCACCTCGGCTTCCGACTTCTCTTCTTTCTTACGACGCTCGAAGACCCGTTCCATGTGCTCCATATCCTTATCGTCGAGATATTTCGCAAAATCCGGGAAATGATCTTCTTCCTCTTCATCGATGTGATGGCGATAGTCATGATCGAACGTNTTGAATTTNGTCAGCCAGCCNCCTGANGACATNTCNGTGGCGGCGAGATCGTTCAGCGCTTCCTCTATTTCGTGATGTTCGGCAACCGAATGACGGGTTTCGTCCGTNGTCGGCGGCTTTCTGAGCATCGTCGAATACAAGGCCTGCTCTTCGGCNGCNGCATGNGATTTGAGTTCCTTNGTCAGTTCCTCGAACAGCGTTTCACGATCATNGCTGTCGCCGCTNGTNTCNAGCAGCTTGTCGAGAAGTTCCCTNTGCTTGTCGTGATCCTGCTTCAGTCGTTCGAAAATCTCGGTGGCGGTAGCCATGAAATCAATCTCCTTCGAAACCTGAACAGGTCACACGCAGTGCGGTTCCTGCCTTGAACCGATCCTGCGGCGCAATCATATCCATATCACCATGCATGACCGACCGGCCCCTTCCAGACAGCAGATGCAGATCATGGCGGAGGCGGCCTTTGCCGGNCTTCCCGCAGAGTTNCGCAGTCAGCTGAGCGACGTCGTTCTCGAGGTCGAGGACTTTGCGACGCCCGAACAGCTTGAATCCGTGGATCTCGACGATCGCTGGCAATTGTCCGGACTGTACCAGGGNGAGCCCCTGCCCGACCGATCGATCTGGGAAAGCGGANGGATGCCNCCGCGCATATGGCTCTTTCGCGAACCGTTGATCGCGGAATGGCGTGCNACGGGGGTGANGATGGAAGACCTCGTTCGCCATGTCGTCGTGCACGAGGCGGGCCACCATTTCGGCTTCAGCGACGAGGACATGCACCGGCTCGAAGACCAGACCGACTAGCCGGGAATCAAAAAGCCCGCCTCGGTAAGGAGGCGGGCTTTTGGAAATTGGCGCGCCCGAAAGGATTCGAACCTCTGACCCCCAGATTCGTAGTCTGGTGCTCTATCCAGCTGAGCTACGGGCGCGCTTGGAGGGCGCCACATAGGCAGGCTCCAGAGTCTTGGCAATCCCTAAATCACCCTTTTTCGAACAACCTTCGAGATAGTTCGATATCGAGTGGGGGTTTTGGCAGCAAATCGATCTCGTGCGGCCTGAACCAGGCAATTTCCCCGCCTTCGAGAGCCGCGACCGGACTGCCGACCCAAGCCGAACTGTAAAGCATTATGACAATCGGCTTCGCGCTCCCAGTTTTATCCTCTTCGGCGAATGCGACAGGCTGAACGGCGTGCGGCGCAAGCGACAGTCCCAGCTCTTCCTGTATCTCCCTGACGAGCGCCTCACGCGGGCGTTCACCGGTCTCCACCTTGCCGCCGGGGAACTCCCACAGGCCGCCATGATGCTTATGGAGAGGCCGACGATGCATGAGCCAGCGCCCTCTGTCGTCGTGCAGCGCGAGTGCGACCACGCAGATCCATGTCGGGATTTTTTCCAAAGTCGGTGCTGCCCTCAACCCTTTTTTAACCTGACCAAAAGTAATCACGAGCGGTCAGCTTGGACAAGAGACGGATGGGGGCATCTGGCAATGGTCGAATTCCTTAAAGATCTGGGACGCGACACGCGAGGTGCCACTGCAGTCGAATATGGGCTGATCCTCGCTCTTATCTTCCTCGCCATGGTCGGGGCAGTGCAGACTTTCGGGCAAGAAGTCATCGGAATGTGGAACTTGATCAGTGACACCATTCTCGCTTCGACCGGGGTTTGACGAGAGCGAAAAGATGCTCGTGCAGTTAGGATTTTTTCAACCACTGCCGTGCAAGAAGCAAGTTGCTCGCACCACGATTTCGGAACGAGCCGGGTACGAAGACTGAACCAGGAGACGACAGATGAAGTTTTTCCGCAAGCTGCGCCGCAATGAAGAAGGCGCAACCGCAATTGAATACGGCCTGATCGCTGCGCTTATCGCAGTTGCTGCAATCACTGCCATGAGCAGCCTTGGCACGAACCTCAGCACGACGTTCACCAAGGTTTCGAGCTCTATGACTGGCACGCCAACAGCTCCAGAAGGCCAACCTTAATTTGATTATTCAGGGCGGAGAATGTACGTTCTCCGCCCTTTTTCATTGTTTAGACGATTAAAGGGCCATTCAACGCCCGCGTACTACGAGCTTGACCTTCTGCCCTGCGCTGATTCCTTCGTTTGACGTCAGCCCGTTGAGAACGCGGAAGCGTTCAACCTGATTGTCGCTATAGGCCATCCGGTTAGCCAGCGAATTGATTGTATCTCCGCTGCCGACGGTTACCACGTCGATCACACGCGGGATCACATTGGCTGCTGCCTGCGCATCGATACGCCGCATTGATCCGAACATTTCGTTGAAGCTTGAAGTCCCGCCAGCCGGGGTGATGGCGAGGAAATGGTAAGCCCGATCATTGGCGAATTGATAGGCGAACACCGTCACATCGACCTGTCCATTNCCTGAATTCACACGCGCGCTNCCGTAAGCCGCGGGAAGACCGTTGACGGTCGTTTTCTGAATCGACTGTGGTCGGATNTGTTGCTGNTGGCTGAGGCGCGAAAAAACGCTGNTGANGTAATTGTCGAGNTTGCCGCTGTACGGCGCCATCGTGAATTGTGCCTGTCCGCTCTGACCGTTGATGGTGACNGCGTCGGTGCCGTTCACCATAAAAAAGCCCTGTGGCGCAGTAAATGCGAGCCGCAGTTCGGGATGGATGAACTGGCGCCCTTCGACCACACCCTGCGACGGATCGTCACCATAGGTGATGCCATCGATGCGCGTGAGGAAGGTATCACGATTGGTGACCCCACCTGTCGCGCCAGAAGCCTGCGCTGTCGCAAGGGCACTCTGCACACGGCTTGCCGGGTCCGGATGGGTNGATGCCCATTCNGGAATGCTCGCGTTCCCNCGACCCTGGACCCTGGCGTCGAGCGCGTTCTGAAGCGCCAAGCTCTGCAGAACGCTGGCCATGGCACGTGGATCGTAGCCCGCNTGATTGAGATAACGNATNCCGAGCCCGTCAGCCTCCAGNTCCTGCGAGCGGGAGAACTTCAGGGTCAGCAATTGCGAGCCNTGGAGAATCCCNTGCGAGATCTGTTGTCCGACGCCGCTGTTGCCGAGCAGGATACCCGAAAGGATNGCNCCTGCCGCACCAAGTAGAGAATTCTGCTGGGCGGCCGCCTGGCGGCGCTGCGAGTGGCGGGCGGCCACATGGCCGACTTCATGCCCGAGAACACCGGCAAGTTCGGCTTCGTTGTTCATGAGAGCAACCAGTTGCCGGGTGGTATAAATATAACCGCCTGGAATGGCGAAGGCATTGTTCACCGGGCTNTTCAGNAGAGACACCGTGAACGATTCGCGCGCATTCCCCAANCCNGAATGGACCGCGATGTTNTTTCCGACCTGTTCGACATATTGCGCTTGGCTGCCGGTCATTGCACCGCCGAATTCGGCGAGNAGTTGCGGATGTGCTTCNGCGCCCATTTGCGCTTCGCTCTGCGTGATGGGCGTCGAGGCACTCGGAATGTTTCCGGCACCGACACAACCCGACAAGGCGAGTGCGAGAGCGCTGACGGATGACGCCGCAATAAATTTTTTGCGTAACATGAAGAATTCTCCCCGATTTACACGAACGCGCGGGACGGCATGATCCGCCCGCGCGCTGTTGTTCGTTGACGGTAGGAGAACCGGAACGAGCGGAATTTTGTTCCCGCCGCTCGGACTGCAAATCAGCCAGCTATTGCCAGGAAACGGTCTTCACGCTGACGCTTNAGCTCATGCGGCGCGTAACCGCTCAACATGTCCAGTTCTTCAGCGATCGCGGCACCCAGAGATGTGGCAGCGACTACGGGATCGCGGTGCGCACCGCCCACCGGTTCGGGGACGATGCGGTCAATCACGCCGAGACCTTTTAGATCCTGAGCGGTGACCTTCATCGCTTCTGCCGCGTCGGGCGCCTTTTCTGCAGTACGCCAGAGAATCGATGCGCAGCCTTCGGGTGAGATCACCGAGTATACGGCATGTTCCATCATCAGGACACGTTCGGCGCTGGCTAGCGCGACAGCGCCGCCCGAACCGCCTTCGCCGACAATTGCCGCCACCATGGGTACCGGCANGGCGAGACACGCCTCCGTCGAGCGNGCAATAGCTTCCGCCTGCCCGCGNTCTTCCGCCTCGACCCCAGGAAACGCGCCCGACGTATCGACGAGCGTAACCACTGGCAGTCCGAAACGACCGGCCATTTCCATGAGGCGTATCGCCTTGCGATAGCCTTCCGGTTTGCCCATCCCGAAATTGTGACGGATGCGGCTGGCCGTATCGTTGCCCTTTTCATGGCCGATCAGAATGATCTTGCGTCCATTGAGCTTGGCGAAGCCNCCGAGAATGGCTTCGTCGTCACCATAATTACGATCGCCCCCGAGCGGCACGAAATCCTCGAAAGCCTGTTCGACATAGTCACGGAAATGAGGGCGTGAGGGATGCCTGGCGACTTGTGTCTTTTGCCAGGGGCTGAGCGACTCGTACGTGCTCGCCAAAAGATCGGCGCTCTTCTGCTCCAGACGGTGGAGTTCGGTAGAGATATCGACATCGTCGCCATCGGCTGCGCTGCGCAGTTCTGCGATGCGCTGTTCCAGTTCGGCGACGGGTTTCTCGAATTCGAGGTAGGAAATCATGGCCGTGCGCTAGTCCGAACGACGCCCGCGTGCAAGCGGGTGCCTTTCGTTGACGAGCCTGACGAGCCGCGCAGCATCGACATGCGTATAGATTTGGGTGGTCGAAATATCGGAGTGGCCCAACAATGTCTGCAGTGCGCGAAGGTCCGCCCCGCCTTCAAGCAAGTGCGTTGCAAAGGCATGGCGCAATACGTGAGGACTCAGCTTTTCGGGGGGCAGATCGGCACGAACGGCCAACTCCTTCAGCGTCTGGAACAGGCGCACTCGAGAAAGGTGGCCGGTGCGCGAGGGAAACAGCCATCTCGAACTGGAATCGCGCAAGGCAAGCCAGCGCTTTAGGGCCTTGTCCGCGCGGTGGCTGACGGGCACCATCCGCGCCTGCCCACCCTTGCCGATCACGGTAAGAAAAGGGGCATCCCGCGGTACCGCGGATACGGGTAGCGACACGAGCTCGGTCGCCCGCAAGCCCGATCCGTACAACATTTCCAACAACGTCAGCAGACGCACGGCGGCGGGACTATCTGCCTGCGCAGCTTCTTCTGCTGCCGTGAAAAGCGATTCGACCTCTTCGTGAGACAGTATCTTCGGCAGAGGACGNCGGGTCGCGGGTCGCNGCAACGNATGGGTCGGATCGTCATCNCGCAACCCGTCATCNACCAGAAAGCCGAAAAACTGTCGCAAGGCCGAAACCTTCCGCGCCAGTGTCGAGGGGGCAAGGTCGGACCAGCCTGCGCCGAGTTTGGCGAGCTGCGCAGAACTTGCCTTGTCCAGGTTCGAACCGATCAGCTCCTCGGCCTGCTCAAGGTCACGGCCATAAGCGAGAATCGTATTGCGCGCCGCGCCCCGTTCGGCAGCAAGCATGGCGAGGAAATCGGGAATCGCGCTCACATCAGGCGCGCGCCACGGCCTCCGCGGCGATCATCCTGGCTTCGGCGTCCAGTCCCACGCGCCGCAAGGCGGATACGATGTGATAGAGATGGCGGGCCGTCATGCGATCCCAGCTTGCACCCTGCATTCCGAGGCCCGCAAGCATGGCGACAAGAGCGCGATTGTTCACTGCGGCAGCCTGATCAATCATGCGGGTCCAGCGACTTTCTGCCGTTATATCCACACCGAGGCGCCCATCATACTGATCCAGCGCGCCCTCGCCGATTTTATCCAGCCCGGCCAGCCCGGCGACCAGCATGCGCGATTTGCGCTGCCCCGACGAGCTATCATCATCCATAAAGCTGTCGATATCACCGCTGCTGACACCAGTGGAACTGTTGGGCGCAGCAAGGGCAAGCAATGCCCAAGCCTGACTTCCGCCATCGACTTCGCCGGACCAGCGAACCGCATCTCTGTCGAGCCCGGCAGCGAGCATGGAAGCGATGAGCCCGCCGGCGTCTTCGCTGAAATCGCTGCTCGGAGGGATACGCGCGGCAGCGTAGGCGGTCAGAACCATGCGACCGTAAGAGTAATCGCCACCACTTGACCATATGTCCCTGATCGCACCGATGCGCTGCACCGGGCTGGTGCCGACGTAGGCTTCGCGCAGGCTAGACGCGGTCTGCGCCGCGGGGCCCGCCACCCCGTCCTGCGCGTAAAGCTGGCTGTACAGATCGACCATCGCTGCAGATGATAGAATTCCGCTCGTTCCGGCAACGTCGGCACCGGCTGCGCGCTGTGCAGGCGTGAGTGCCGGGGTGATGGCCGCAATGCTCAGAAGCTGGGGACTGGCCCGGTCGAGCAAGTTATCCGGGATCGTCTCGCCNAGCGTGTTTGCCATGGTGAACCGCCACGGCGTCAGGGAATTGATGTCGTCCCATTCGATGGTAACGGCGCGGCGACCGCGCCCGGCCGCACCCGCGAAGCGCTGCGCGAAAAGTACATCGATGCGATCGTCCTGGGTGCGGTTCAGCAGGCGGCGAAGATCGTTCTGTGCCCGCGTGGTTTCGCCTGCATAGGCATTGCAGATCCCCGCAAGCATCTGCCATTCGGTATCGTCCCGATTTGTCTGGACGAGTTGAACCGCGGGGCAGGCACCCACGACATCGGCACTTCCGATATACGCTTCCACCGCCGCATTGGTGAGTGCCGGCGAATAATTGCCTGTGTCGATATCCTGCACCAAAGCGCGAGCGACCACATATTCGCCCATCGCGTTGAGCACGTTGACCCGCAGAGTCGCGAATTCGACCGGGTCCATCCCCTCGGGCGCAGCAAGCCTGCTGGCCAGTGCCCGCCGAAGCAGGATATGGCCCCAGCGCGAAACCATGGGCTGCGTGGTTCCGGCAAGCACCGCCCGGACCAGCCCCGCCGGCTGCTTTTCGAGCGAGGCCGAAGGAAGGCCGCCCTCGCCCGCACCCAGAACGCCTACACGCTCCATAGAGCGACGGGCCGCGGGCGGAATATCGAACTTGGGCTTNAGGCCGAGGAATTCGTCGAGCTCGTCGGTCGACATGTCNTCAAGTTCCTGCAGCGTTGGCAGATCCGACAAGTCCAGATTCGCGCCCGATGGCGCCGCTTCCACCGGCAGGGGCTGGACGATCTCNCCAGATTGGNTTGCCGTCGGCTGCGGGGTACTGCCNTGGGTCGGTGCCGGTGCNCGGCTCGGCTGCGGNGCCGGGGCAGGACTTGGGCTNGGCGCNGGATCATCGAAACCAGGCGGCAGCANATCGACCGGCGCTTCCTGTGCCCAGACCATTGCCGACGTCAGCGCGAGCGCTGCGCCGCCTATCAACCATGCCGATTTCATCGTGCCGCCTCCGGCACATCGATCGTCTGTTCGATGGGGTGTAACGGTTCCTCACCGCCGTCGATCAACGCTGCGATCAGCAACGCCACGAACAGCACAGCCAATACGCCGCCAACCTTCCTGCCGCTCATAGCCAAGTTTTTCGCGTCCCGCTCCAAGTGCTGATACCTTGCCCGCGCCCTAGCCCAGTTCTAGGCACGGCGGCAATGACCCATGCGATCAGCCTCACCCCTGCCGAGATCGGTGGCATTGCCCGGCGGATAGACCGGCCGGTCGTGCTGGTGGGTCTTATGGGCGTGGGCAAATCAACGGTCGGACGCCGACTCGCTGCCATTCTCGGCACAGATTTCATAGATGTCGACGAAGAGATAGAACGCGCGGCCAATCGAACCATCAGCGAGATTTTCGAAACACATGGGGAAGCCTATTTCCGCGATGGCGAGCGGCGCGTGATCGCACGGCTCATGGGCGAAGCCCACGGCGTTATCGCAACGGGTGGCGGCGCATTCGTCGATCCCGAAACGCGGGGAATAATTCTGGGGCAGGCTATTGCGGTGTGGCTGGATTGCGATGTCGACACGCTGGTCGAGCGAACCTCGCGGCGCAATGACCGCCCTCTGCTGCGGACGGGCGACCCCCGCGAGATACTCGCCAAATTGAAGGATCAGCGTAGCGCGGCCTATGCCGAAGCGCCGATCCATGTGCTGACCAATAACGGACCCCACGCCGAAACGGCGGAGCGCATTCTGGAGGCAATCGACGCATGGCTATAATCCCCGTCGAACTGGCAGGCCGGGAATATGAGGTTCGGGTGGGCCATGGCCTGCTTCAAAGCATCGCGACCGAAGCAGAGCCGTTTCTTCGCAAGCGCCACGTCTGCATTGTGGCTGATATCAATGCTCGTGCGAACTGGGGCGATGCGGTCTCGCGCTCGCTAGAGTTGGCAGGAATCGAACCGCGCTGGTTTGATGTCGCCCCCGGCGAAGCCTCGAAAAGCTGGGACAGCCTTGCCTGTCTTACAGACTGGCTCCTGGCGCAAAATGTCGAGCGCGGAGATCACGTCTTTGCATTGGGCGGCGGGGTCGTCGGTGACCTGACTGGCTTTGCGTGCGCCATTCTCAAACGCGGCTGCGGCTTCGTCCAGCTTCCGACCACCCTGTTATCCCAGGTCGATAGTTCGGTTGGAGGGAAAACGGCGATCAATACACCTGCAGGAAAAAATCTGGTNGGAGCNTTNCACCAGCCATCNCTNGTGCTTGCCGACCTCNNNACCCTCTCNACCCTCCCCNAGCGCGAGATGCGCGCCGGATATGCCGAAGTTCTCAAATACGGCGTCCTNGGCGATCGCNGTTTTTTCGATTGGCTGGAGGAGCATGGCGATGCGGTCTTGGGAATGGAGCAAGCGCCATTGGAGGNCGCCGTGGCGAGAAGTGTTTCGGCCAAGGCGCGNATCGTNGCCGAGGATGAGCGNGAGACGAGCGGNNCACGNGCCCTGCTCAATCTGGGCCACACCTTCGGCCATGCCNTGGAAGCCGAGANGGGATTTTCCGACAAGCTTCTCCATGGNGAGGCNGTGGCGCTGGGCATGGTGCTGGCGGCGCGATATTCTGCGCGNNGCGGTCTGATGNGCANCGANGACGCCGAACGCGTNACACATGCAGTCGATGCNGCGGGCCTGCCNGCNGAAATATCCGCGCTNGAACTGGCATGCAGCGGCGGCGATCTTGCCGATCANATGCAGCATGACAAGAAGATGGATGCAGGCATCCTGCCCTTCATCCTTTTGCGCGGCATCGGGTCAGCATTTCTCGATCGCGAGGTCCGGCTGGAGGATGTGGCAGCCTTTCTTGACGAGCAACTTCAAGCTCACTGAGCAGGTGCAATGCTGCGTGTCGAACGCGCAGCAATTTTCTACGAACGACTTTCAAAATCGCGGGACACAATTGGGGTGCGCCGCTATCCCGGCGGCCTCTTGCAGGTGAGGATGCGCGCATGACCGTCGCCGAAGCGACTCCCGAACTCCGGCTGTACGATCCCGAGGATCGCAGTTTCCTCGGACATCCCAAAGGTCTTGGCTACCTCGCCTTCACGGAAGCGTGGGAGCGGTTTTCCTATTACGGCATGCAGACGCTGCTCGTGCTCTACATGGTCAATTTCCTGCTCAAACCGGAAGAGGTCGGCAGTGTTGCGGGTATCGAGCAGCTTCGCGCGCTATATGGCGGGATCGACGGCCAACCCTTCGCCAGCGCCATCTTCGGCACGTATGCCGCGAGCGTTTATCTCACGCCCATTTTCGGCGGCTGGATCGCCGATAGAATTCTGGGAAAGAGACGCACCGTGTTGCTAGGGGCGATCGTCATGGCGCTGGGCCATTTCCTGATGGCGTTCAACGTGACGTTCCTGCTGGCTTTGCTTTGCCTGATCGTCGGTTCGGGGCTTTTCAAAGGCAATATCGCGAGCCAGGTCGGCAGCCTTTACTCACCGGGCGACCTGAGGCGGGCCGATGCGTTCCAGATCTTCTATCTCGGCATCAACGCCGGCGTGATCGCCTCCCCCTTCATCGTTGGAACGCTGGGTGAAAAAGTTGGCTGGCACTGGGGGTTCGGCGCGGCGGGCATTGGCATGCTGATCGGCCTCGCAATCTATCTCGCTGGCCAGAAATATCTGCCCAAGGAGCATTTCGATGTTCCCGGTAAGGCTGCGGCGAAAACGGATAAGAAACCGCGCGAACCCATGACGCGGCAAGACTGGCTGGCGACGTCAGCTCTTATTCTTCTTATCCCCGTCCTCGCGCTCGCCATCGTGCCCAACAATCAGATCTTCAATGCCTATCTGGTATGGGGAGATCAGCAGTTTGCGCTTTACTGGGGCGGCGAGAAGCTTCCTACCAGCTGGCTCGTGTCACTGGATGCGATCGTATCGGTCAGTTTTCTGGCCATCGTCGCCGGGTTCTATCGCTGGTGGAAGACCAAGTGGACGGAGCCAGACGAACTGACGAAGATCATCATCGGATCGTTATTCTCCATTGGCGGGATGGCCTGCCTCTATCTTGCCGCCGCCACCACACCGCCGGGCGAGAAGATCGGGCTTTTCTGGCCGGTCATGTTTCACATCGTGAACGCCATTGGCTTTGCGCACATGTTGCCGGTGAGCCTTGCACTGTTCGCCCGCCTTGCACCAAAGCAGATCAATGCGACCGTAATCGGCCTGTATTACCTGTCCTTCTTCGCCGGAAATTCCATTGTCGGTTACGTCGGGGGCTGGTTCGAGACGATGCCGATCACGCAGTTCTGGCTGATGCACATGGGCTTTGCCGCGACAGCGGGCGCTGTCTTCCTCCTGTTCAAGCTACTGCTCGCACCGCGCCTGATGCGCGACGCCGAACCGGAGAACGTCGCGCTCTCGTGACGCGAGCGCGGAGTTTTCGCAGGAGGAGCTTGGCTAGCCCGCCCGAGGCTCCANCCGCATGATCCTGCCCGANGCGATCGGCTGGTAATCTGCCATCATNGAATCGTGCTCGGCCAGCAATCGTTCGATTTCGCTACGNCGTTGAAGGATGGTGTGAGCAATNCCCGGAGCGAGNCTTTCACCATCGCCNATTTTCCCGAGAATCCCGGCAAGATCGCTCACCGTCGCTTCTTCGGGAGTCTTGAAATACTGCCCCTTGCGATCGAAAAAACCTGTGCCCCGCTGTGCCATTTGATGCTCCTGTAATTGCGTTCAGAAGCGACTCGAAGGAGCGTAGTATCGGTCAGTCGGGCGATTGCTGGAAGGCCGTTAACCTAAAAATCCATGCCGCTCGTAAAATGAGCAAGATCGATGCTTTGATAGGGGCGATCTGACCCGCGAAAGGCTCGTAGTCCTTCGCGGGCTAAGACCTATTCCAGTTCGAGTATGACTTCATCCACGGCGAGGCTATCGCCTTCTTCGGCATTGATCTTGCCGATCGTAGCCTGTTTTTCGGCCCGCAGGATGTTTTCCATCTTCATCGCTTCAACTGTCGCGAGCGGCTGGCCGGGTTGGACTTCATCCCCCTCGCCAACATGCAGCTTCACCAGCAGGCCCGGCATGGGGCAGATCAACATCTTGGAAAGGTCCGGCGGGGTCTTCTCGATCATATGCGATGCGAGATGGGCNATACGTGTTTGCAGGATCCGCAAATGATGCGTGGCCCCGCGCGTTGTCACGGCATAACCGGTACGCGTCGGCTTCAACTGAAATGTGTAGCTTTGGATCGGCTCGGCATCTTCGCCCGCGCCGTTTTCAAACAACGCCACATCCACCATTCGCTCGCCCGGCGTATACTGCATCTCGATCGTGACTTGCTCGCCATCGACCGTCAGCGCGTTTTCCTCCAGCCGTACGTCGTGGCTCGTCGAGCCCTCTTCGCGCTCGCCGATACGAATGGTCCAGTCACCCGGAGCATAGAGATCGTCCGACAACTGCCCTTCGATGCGCCGTGCCCGGTCGGCATCCGCCGTAGCGATCACCCCGCCCACGGCTGCGAGTACACTCGTCAAACGATCATCGGCCGGGGCGCCTTCGAAACCTTCGGGATATTCTTCCGCGATAAAGCCGGTGGTCAGTTCGCCCGAGCGGAAGCGCGAATGCTGCATGATCGCGCTGAGGAAATCGACATTGTGGCCCAAGCCTTCGATCCTGAACGCATCTAGGGCGGCAATCTGGAGATCGGCGGCGGCGTCGCGCGTTTCGCCCCAGGTAACCAGCTTTGCAATCATGGGGTCGTAGAACATCGAGACCTCACCGCCTTCGAACACCCCGTCGTCCACTCGAACGCCGTCGACGCCGCGGCGCCCGTTTTCCGAGCCATCGTCCGCCCATGGCTCTACCGGCGGGTGATAGCGCACGAGGCGGCCGGTGGATGGCAGGAAGCCGCGGTAAGGATCTTCTGCATAGACCCGGTTCTCTATCGCCCAACCGTCGATCTTCACGTCACCCTGCGTCAGTTCGAGCTTTTCGCCCGCGGCAACACGGATCATCTGCTCGACCAGGTCGACGCCCGTGATCGCCTCGGTAACGGGATGTTCCACCTGCAGGCGAGTGTTCATTTCGAGGAAGTAAAAGCTTTCGCCCGTCTTGTCCGCGCCCGAAACAATGAGTTCTACCGTGCCCGCACTGTAATAACCAACGGCCTTGGACAGTGCGACGCACTGTTCGCCCATGGCCTTGCGCATCTTCGGCGTGACGAAGGGCGACGGGGCTTCTTCGACCACCTTCTGGTGGCGGCGCTGGATCGAACATTCACGTTCGTTGAGGTAGATCACATTGCCGTGCTGGTCGCCGAGGATCTGGATTTCGATGTGGCGCGGGTCTTCGATAAATTTCTCTATGAAGACGCGCTCATCGCCGAAGCTGTTCAGTCCTTCGCGCTGTGTCGCTTCGAAGCCATCCTTCACATCCTGATCGTTCCACGCGAGGCGCATGCCCTTGCCGCCGCCGCCCGCGCTGGCCTTCATCATTACCGGATAGCCGATCCGGTTCGCCCATTCGAGCGCCTCTGCCGTATCGGCGATGGCGCCGCCTGAACCGGGCACGGTGTTGACCCCCGCCTCTTCAGCGATTTTCTTGCTTTCGATTTTGTCGCCCATGGCGGCAATGGCTTCGGCAGGCGGGCCGATGAAGGCGATGTTTTCTTTCGCCAGCGCTTCCACAAAACTCGCTCGTTCCGACAGGAAGCCATAACCCGGATGTACGGCCTCTGCGCCAGTCTGCTTGCAGGCGGCAATGATCTTGTCTGCGACAAGATAGCTTTCGGAAGCTTGGGCGGGGCCGATATGCACCGCCTCATCCGCCATTTTCACGAAAGGCGAACGCGCATCTGCATCGGAATAAACGGCGACGGTTGCGATACCCATCCGGCGCGCGGTTTTGATGACGCGGCAAGCGATTTCACCGCGATTGGCGATTAGAATTTTCTTGAACACGCTAAGTCTCCGGTAAGGTCTTGGGCTCGCCCGAAACCTGATTGACGAGAAGTTCGCGCAGCTCAGCAGTACGATTCTCTGTCAGTTCAGTCAGGCAGTTATTAATCAGGAGCGGTTGCATCGAGCCACCGCGTGCATCGAAGCTCACCAAACGGCAATGGGTGTCGCGGTAGGTCAACCATGCGCGCTGGGCGGCGAGCAGGCTTTCTGCGTAGCCCGATTGCCCATCACCCCTGTCCAATTTCGCGTCGGCTTTTTTTGCCCAGCCGCGCACCTTCTTCCACACAGCATTCAGTTCAGCGTCGACACGGTCGAATTCCTGCTTGGCGCACGCATTCATCTCCCCTTGGGTAGTGGGGTCTGTACACTCCGCCACCGCGTCAGGCGCTTGAGCCAGCAAGAAAAGAGCGGCTAAGATCACTCAGCCGGTTCCATGACGGGGCGCGTCCGCATCGGCTCTTCCTGCAAAAGCGGGGTCAGACCAAGCTTGGCGAAGAGGGCGCCGTCGCTGTCGTCGCCGGCATTGGGCGCGGTCAGCAATTTGTCGCCGGTAAAAATAGAGTTCGCGCCCGCCATGAAGCATAGCGCCTGGGTGGCTTCGCTCATGCTCTCACGACCGGCGGACAGGCGAACCATACTCATCGGCATACAGATGCGCGCCACGGCAACGGTGCGGACGAATTCGATATCGTCGATTTTGGCGAGCGGGGTGTCGGCCAGCATGTCGCCCAGCACCGTACCCTTGACCGGGACCAGCGCATTGACCGGCACGCTTTCGGGATGGCGTTCGAGCGTAGCGAGCGTGTGGACGAAGCCGACGCGATCCTCGCGCGTTTCGCCCATGCCGACGATCCCACCGCTGCACACGTTAATCCCTGCATCGCGCACGTTCTGAAGGGTGTCGAGGCGGTCCTCATAGTTGCGACTGGATATCACACGCTCGTAGTATTCCGGCCCCGTGTCGACATTATGATTGTAGTAGTCGAGGCCCGCTTCCTTTAGCATCTCCGCCTGTTTTGGCGTGAGCATGCCGAGCGTCATGCAGGTTTCGAGACCCATATCGCGCACACCCTTCACGATCTCGACGATGGCGGGCATGTCACGGTCCTTGGGATTGCGCCAGGCCGCACCCATGCAGAAGCGCTGGCTGCCCGCATCCTTCGCCTGCGCCGCCGATTGCAGCACGGCGCGCACGTCCATCAACTTGGTCGCCTCGACCCCGCTATCGGCCTTCACCGACTGCGAGCAATAGCCGCAATCCTCTGGGCATCCGCCGGTCTTGATGGAGAGCAGCGTGCAGAGCTGAACTTGTTCGGGTGGGTGGTTCTCGCGGTGAACCGAAGCTGCGCGGAACAGCAGCTCGGTGAAAGGAAGGTCGAACAGGCCAGCGATTTCCTCGCGGGTCCAGTCGGTGCGGATTTGGGTCATACTTTGAGCTTCACTATCACGTTAATGGCAAAGGTTGTCGAAATCAGAAAGGATACAAACACAACGCCAATTGTGGGCCATTCCAAGTTTGTTCCAAGCGTCCTGTCGCTGATTGCAGGTAGGAAGAAGATGGCGTAGAAATGAATGATCGCGAGGATCATGACCACGATAGAGCCGAGCGAGAGCTTGAGCGTTAGTCTCAGCCCAGCCCACATTCTGCCACCGCCCCTCGTCATCGCGAGAAACCGCCCGCAGAGTCGAAGACGGCCCGGAGGGCCGCCCCACAATCCATAGACCAGCGCCCCAGATTGCTTCGCGTTGCTCGCATTGACGAATTGAGGGTTATCACTCCGCCGCCTCGTCCAGATCCTCGCCCGCAGGCGGCATATTGTGCCCCAGCAGGCGTAGCACATCCGCCGCGCATTCGACCACGTTGCTGCCAGGGCCATAGATACCCTGCACTCCGGCATCGCGGAGGAATTCGTAATCCTTTTGCGGGATAACGCCGCCTGCGATAACCTTGATGTCAGAGCGGCCAGCTTCCTTCAGCAGGTCGATCAGTTCGGGAATGAGTGTCTTGTGACCTGCGGCAAGGCTGCTGGCCCCGATGGCATCGACATCGTTTTCCAGTGCAAGATCCATTGCTTCCGCGGGCGTCTGGAAAAGCGGGCCCGAAACCACTTCGAAGCCCATGTCGGCAAAGGCGCTGGCAATGACGTTAGCACCGCGGTCGTGACCATCCTGGCCCATCTTGGCAACCATCAGCTTTGGCGCACGCCCGAGGCGCCGTTCAACCGCCTTCACACCTTCGACAACCTGCGCATAACGATCATCTTCAGCATAGGCCGCAGAATATACCCCGCGCACAGGCTTGGGCATGGTGTCATAGCGCCCATAGGCGTCTTCCATCGCAGCGGATATTTCGCCGAGCGTCGCATCGTGGCGGGCCGCTTCAACCGCCAGGCCAAGCAGATTGCCCTGTCGCTGCGCCGCCCCTCTGGCGAGCGCATCGAGCGCGGCCTTGCACGCGAATTCATCCCGATCCGCGCGNACTTTCTCCAGCCGCGCAATCTGGCTGCGACGCACGGCATGGTTGTCGACATCGAGCGTATCGATCTCGTCTTCCTTGTCACGGCGATATTTGTTTACACCGACGATGACGGTCTCGCCCCGGTCGACGGAGGCCTGCTTGGCCGCAGCCGCTTCCTCGATCTGCGCCTTTGGCTTACCGCTGGCGACATATTCGGTCATCCCNCCNGCNGCTTCGACTTCCGTGAGCAACGCGCGCGCNTGCTCGAGCAGGGCGGCCGTGAGGCTTTCGACATAATAGCTACCGCCCAGCGGATCCGCGACNTTGGTAATGCCGCTTTCTTCCTGGATCACCAGCTGCGTGTTACGCGCGATACGGGCACTGAAATCAGTCGGCAGCGCAATCGCCTCGTCGAGCGCGTTCGTGTGCAGCGACTGCGTGCCGCCNAGAACTGCGGCCATCGCCTCGATCGTGGTGCGGATGACGTTGTTGTAAGGATCCTGCTCCTGCAAGCTTACGCCACTGGTCTGGCAGTGCGTGCGCAGCATTTTCGACTTTTCGGACTTCGCCCCCAACCCTTCCATCACTTCATGCCAAAGCGCACGGCCCGCGCGCATCTTGGCGACTTCCATGAAAAAGTTCATGCCGATGCCCCAGAAGAAGGACAGGCGCGGTGCGAAGGCGTCGATATCCAGCCCCGCTTCCATCGCACGCTTCGCGTATTCCTTGCCGTCAGCGATTGTGAAGGCCAGTTCCTGCACCGCCGTGGCCCCAGCCTCGTGCATATGATAGCCCGAGATCGAAATGCTGTTGAATTTCGGCATGTTGGCCGAGGTGTATGCGATGATGTCCGAAACGATCCGCATACTCGGTTCGGGCGGGTAGATATAAGTATTGCGGACCATGAACTCCTTGAGGATGTCGTTCTGGATGGTCCCCGAAAGCTTGTCNTGGCTGACACCCTGACGCTCTGCCGCGACNATGTAGAANGCAAGAACCGGGATCACTGCGCCGTTCATCGTCATCGACACGCTCATTGTGTCGAGCGGGATCTGATCGAAGAGGATTTCCATGTCACGAACGGTGTCGATCGCGACGCCAGCCTTGCCGACATCGCCGACCACGCGGGGGTGATCGCTGTCGTACCCACGATGCGTCGCGAGGTCGAANGCNACGCTCANCCCNTTCTGCCCNGCNGCNAGNTTGCGGCGATAGAAGGCGTTCGATTCCTCCGCGGTGGANAAGCCCGCNTACTGCCGGATNGTCCANGGNCGNCCGGTATACATCGANGCATAGGGNCCNCGNGTNAACGGCGCGATNCCGGGGACGCCAGGATCGAGATCGGCGGTGTCCNCACTTGTGTAAAGCGGCTTAACGGCGATGCCTTCGGGCGTATGCCAGNTCAGATCGCGCCCCTTNACTTCNTTGTCGGCGAGGGGCTTCCAGTCTTCATAAGTCGGCTTGTCGGTCATGCGGGGTCCCTAAACACAATCGTATGCACAGGGGAAGGACCGGCGGGCGAATTACTCGCCCTTGAATGCCGGTTTGCGCTTTTCAAGGAAGGCCATACCGCCCTCCATCGCATCCTTGCTGGCGCCNGCCAGACGTTGGCCNTCGGCTTCGGCCAGAAGGACTTCCGTGATGCTGCCATCGAGTGCGGTCGCAATATTACGCTTCATCGTTGCATAGGCAAGCGTGGGACCATTGGCAAGCTTCACGGCGAGCGCCCTCGCCTCTTCCATCAGAGCATCGTCTTCGCATGCCTTGTAGATCAGGCCCCAATCCTCTGCTTGATCGGCACCGATCTTTTCGCCCAGCATCATCATGCGGGTGGCGCGTGCACGACCTATTGCGCGCGCGAGAAGCCAAGTCGATCCGCCATCGGGCACGAGGCCGATGTTGACGAAGGCCTGAAGGAAGTAGGCGCTTTTCCCAGCGAGTACAAAATCGCCGGCCAGCGCCAGGCTGCATCCTACGCCGGCCGCAGGACCATTTACGGCACATATAACCGGAACCGGCGCGCGCAGGACCATGTTGATTGCCGGGTTGTAATGGTTCTGCAAAGCCCGGTGACTTCCGCCCTTGCTGTTCAAGGCACTACGCTCCCCCCGCGCTGCGAGGTCGGCGCCCGAGCAAAAACCCTTGCCTGCCCCGGTGATGAGCACCGCGCGGCTGTCGCCCAAGTCGTAGAGAGCTTCGCTGAGTTCGTCCGCCATCTGCGGTGCCATCGCATTCAGCCGGTCAGGCCGATTTAGCGTAATGGTGGTAAGCGGCCCGTCCTTTTCGACGATGATGGTTTCGTAGGTCACGCGTCTCTCCCAAACGTTGCGTTTAGCAACCGAGCTTGGCTGCGAACGATATGGCGCGCAAGCCCTTTGCCGCGCCGTGCGGAACTCAGGCTGAAGCGCTTGGCCGGGCGGAAACGCGTTCGTGCCACCGGAGAAGATNTGCACATTCGCTCGGCATTTCGAGACCNATGAATTTTGCNAAATCGACNGTCGTCAGCAAGAGNATGTCGGCAGCAGAGAAAGCACTCCCAGCCAGATATTCGCGTCCCTCGAGCGATCCATCGAAAAAGCGCATGCCTTCTGCAACGCGTGGTCGGTTCGATTCTCCCCATTCGACGTTCCGGCCAGGAAGCGCCGCGGTGAAAGGGTGCGTGTGAACCCAAACCGCAGCAATGGCTGGCATGAGGATCATCTCAACCCGGCGATTCCACATTTCTATTTCGGCAATTTCACGTGCCGTGGTTCCAAATAGCGGCGGATCGGGCTGTTCTGCTTCCAGGTACCGCATGATCGCGACGCTTTCAGCGATCACTGTTCCGTCGTCGAGCTCCAGAATTGGCGTTTGGCCTCTGGGGTTCTTGGCCACATAGTCTGGCGCTTTCTGCTCGCGCTTGGGAATCGACACTTCCTTCGATGAAAGTTCAATACCCTTTTCGGCGGCGAAGATACGCACACGGCGCGGATTTGGCGCCGGATTGGGGCTATCGTAGAAAAGCATCGTAATCCTCTCTACACGCCGGTCAATTCGACCAGTGCGTGTCGTCCTTGGGCGTTTCCATGATTTCGGTCAGCTGACCCATCATGTCTTTGGGATGCAGAAAGAAGATTGGTGAGCCATGCGCACCTATGCGCGTAGGCCCGAGAATACGTTTGCCCAGCCCTTCGAACCAGCTTCGCGCTTCGTCGATGTCCTCGACTTCGTAGCACAGGTGATGCTGCCCGCCCGCCGGATTCTTCACGAGAAAACCATGGATAGGCGAGTCCTCACCAAGCGGCTCGATCAATTCGATCTGCGTTCCGAAAGTCCCNTTCTCGCCCGGTGTGTCGACGAANCAGACCTTTACACCCTGCTCCTCCATCTCGAACGGATCGCGTATTCTTCCNGCACCCATGACATCACGATAATAGGAGATCGATTCCTCAATCGATGGCGTTGCGACGCCAATGTGGTTGAGACGGCCAAGTTTCATGAGAATACCATTCCATGTGTGGGGCAGAATATTTCGTGAAGTAACGCACCGAAGTCGTAAGTGACATTCGCCAAGAAGGCGAACGCTCCTGCGATCAGAAGTATCAGGAAAATTCGGCCCAAAGGCGAATACAGCTGAGTCCAGATATCGCTCATGAGGCCCTCAAAGCGGGATGTTATCGTGCTTCTTCCACGGGTTCTCGAGTTGCTTTGTCCGTAACTTGCGCAGACCCAGTGCGATGCGCCGCCTTGTCGAGTGCGGGTAGATGACTTCGTCGATATAACCGCGGCTAGCAGCCACGAAAGGATTGGCGAAGCGGGCTTCGTATTCCTGGGTCTTGTCGGCGATCTTTTGCGGATCGTCACGGTCCTGTCGGAAGATGATTTCCACCGCACCCTTTGCGCCCATCACTGCGATTTCGGCTGTCGGCCATGCGTAGTTCAAATCACCGCGCAGGTGCTTCGATGCCATCACGTCATATGCGCCGCCGTAAGCCTTGCGCGTGATCACGGTTATCTTGGGCACTGTCGCTTCGGCATAGGCGAACAACAACTTCGCCCCATGCTTGATGATGCCGTTGTGCTCCTGGCTGGTCCCGGGAAGAAAACCGGGCACGTCGACGAAAGTCAGGATGGGGATTTCGAAAGCGTCGCAAAAACGAACGAAACGCGCAGCCTTTTTGGACGAGTTTATGTCGAGCACGCCCGCCAGTACCATCGGCTGGTTCGCCACCACGCCCACCGTGCGTCCTTCCACCCGGCCGAAACCGCAGATGATATTGCCTGCATGGGCAGGCTGAATCTCGAAGAAGTCGCCTTCGTCCAGCGTCTTTCTGATGACTTCGTGCATGTCATACGGCTGATTAGCGTTATCGGGGATCAGCGTATCGAGGCTTGGCTCTTCGCGATCCCAGGCATCGCTGGTAGGCCGCTCGGGCACGTCCTCGCGGTTTGACAGCGGGAGGTAATCGAAAAAATTACGCGTTGCGAGCAGGGTCTCGATGTCGTTTTCGAAGCTGTTATCGGCGACAGAGGTCTTGGTCGTATGCGTTTTCGCGCCGCCAAGCTCCTCCTGCGTGACCACTTCGTTTGTCACCGTCTTTACCACATCCGGTCCGGTGACGAACATATAGCTGCTGTCTTCGACCATGAAGATGAAGTCAGTCATGGCGGGGCTGTAAACCGCACCGCCCGCGCACGGCCCCATGATGAGGCTGATTTGCGGTACCACGCCGCTTGCCAAGACGTTGCGCTGGAACACCTCGGCGTAACCGCCGAGCGAAGCGACGCCTTCCTGAATGCGCGCGCCACCGGAATCGTTGAGACCGATAATAGGGGCGCCCACCTTCATCGCGGTGTCCATGACCTTGCAGATCTTTTCCGCATGGCGCTTGGAAAGAGAGCCACCAAAGACTGTGAAATCCTGGGAAAAAACATAGACGAGCCGGCCATTGATCGTGCCTGACCCGGTAACCACACCGTCGCCCGGGATCTTTTGATCCTGCATGCCGAAATCGACACAGTCATGCTCTACATAGGTATCGAGTTCTTCGAAGCTTCCCTCATCGAGCAGGATTTCGAGCCGCTCGCGCGCGGTCAGTTTGCCTTTGGCATGTTGCGCATCAATACGCTTTTGCCCCCCGCCCATATGTGCGGCGTCGCGGCGGCGTTCCATTTCGGCAATATTGGCGGACATGCTCTCTCCGTGAAATACGATTGCACGAGCGCCTAGGGCGAAGCATGCCTCAAGGTCAATTGCGAGAGGCGCTAATCAGGAACTCCACATTGCCTTCCGGGCCAGTGATGGGGCTTTCGACGATNCCCTGCACATNGAAATCAAGCCCTTCGACCCATTCGCGCACCTCCTCGCAAACGCGCAGATGGAGCGCAGGATCGCTGACCACGCCCTTCTTGCCGACTTCCTCACGCCCGACTTCGAATTGCGGTTTGATCAGCGCNACCAANCGGCAANCCCGTTCGGCGAGTTCCAGCGGCCGTTCGAGCACNTTTGAAAGCCCTATGAAACTGGCGTCGCATACTACCCAGGTAGCCGGGCGATCGATCATCGCCGGCGTCAGAANGCGCGCGCTCGTCTGTTCCAGCACCGTTACGCGGGCATCCTGCCGCAGTTTCCAGGCGAGTTGGTTTGTGCCGCTATCGATAGCGAACACATGATCTGCGCCGCCCTGTAACAGCACATCGGTAAACCCGCCCGTTGAACTGCCGATATCCATGGCAGTGACCCCTGCAGGATCCAGGCCGAAGTGGTCGATCGCATGGGCGAGCTTGATCCCGCCTCTGCTGACCCACGGGTGATCCCGTCCGCGCACATCCAAGGGTGCATCTTCGGAAAGTTGCTGACCCGGCTTCGCCAGTTTCTGTTCTCCGGAGAAAACCAGACCGGCCATTACCAAGGCTTGGGCCCGCGTACGGCTCTCCACGAGCCCGCGGTCTACCAGCATCTGATCAAGGCGCATCTTTTTCGGCATTGGAAACATGGCGCTTAGCGAGCATTGTTGCTGCATGAAACCGATCTATGCCCATCTAGGTGGCGCGCTGGCGCTCACTTTNACCATCGCCGCCTGCGTTCCGGCACCNGATTCCACCCCGGCNCCNGCGCCTGCACCCACGCCAGTGCAANCTACGNCCCCCGCACCTCCGCCTCCGGCGCCGCCGGTCGAGAACTGGATCGACCAGCCCCGTACTCCGGGGGACTGGAGTTATCGCGGCGATACGAATGGCGGGATGGCCTTATACGGCGAAAATGCGTCCGAAACTCGGTTTTCCATTCGCTGCGATCGTTCGGCAAATCAGATCATTCTGACCCGCGCTGGTCAGGTGCAGGGCCAGTCGGGGATGACCATTCGTACCGAAACCACGGATCGGACGCTGGCTGTCCGGCCGGGCGATGGCGGCCAGCCGACCACCGTGGCAAGTGTCTCGGTGCGCGATCCGTTGCTCGACGCAATGGCGATTACCAGGGGGCGATTCGCTGTGGAAGTCCCCGGCTTATCCACAATCTACCTGCCGCCATGGGCGGAAGTATCGCACGTCATTGAGGAATGCCGCTGAGGGATTCGCTTCGCGATTGCCGACGTCAGTGAACTGGAATGAGGAGCTGAAGGACGGCTCGATGGTTGTTCTGAGCCAGAAACGACAATTCTGACGTGGGAAAACTTTTTTTCAAGGGTTGTTTTAGGCCCGCGAAAGACTCAAATATGTCCTCAAGATCAGCGGCGAAACGCGGTCTTGTTCTCCGGCAACGGGGTACTTTGGCTCTAAACAGCGCGAAAGGAGGTGATCCGATGTCTCATGGTTCAGCAGAGAGGTCGGCAAGTTTCCGCACGGAGCACTATCGGTAAGCAGAGACCTTTAGAGGCTACGTGAGCGGCACTTCCCGCCGCTGACCATGCGAAGGGCAGTTCCACCTACGGGCGTGGAGCTGCCCTTCTCATTTTCATCCCGCAACCCGATCGCTTGCGAAATTTCGCAGCGCACATTACCCGCGGGCCATGGATTTCAAGCATCTTCCCCACTCCGCCCCAGTGCCCGGCGAAACGCGTCAGCAGGCATTGCAGGATCCCGGCTTCGGCAAACTGTTCACAGATCATATGGTCGTGATTGATTTCGATGCTGACAAAGGTGGATGGCACACGGCGACCCTCGGCCCGCGCGAACCGATCAGCCTCGATCCCGCAGCGGCGGTCCTGCATTATGCGCAGGAGATCTTCGAAGGCATGAAGGCTTACAAGCGAGAGGATGGCTCGCTCGCCCTTTTCCGACCCGAGCAAAATGCGCGCCGCTTCAATGAAAGTGCCCGGCGGATGGCGATGCCGGAATTGCCGGAAGAACTGTTTCTCGAATCGATCAGCCAGCTTGTCGCCAAAGATCGTGACTGGGTGCCCGGTGATCCCGATGGTTCGCTTTACCTTCGTCCGTTCATGTTCGCATCCGAGGCATTTCTCGGCGTGCGACCGGCACGACAGTATAAATATGTCCTCATCGCTTCACCGGTCGGACCTTACTTCAAAGGCGGCGCCAAGCCGGTAAAAATCTGGGTGAGCCGCAATTACACCCGTGCGGCACCGGGCGGCACGGGCGCTGCGAAGACCGGCGGAAACTATGCCGCATCCTTGGTCCCGCAAGCCGAAGGTATCGAAAACGGCTGCGATCAGGTGGTCTTCCTCGACGCCGTCGAGAAGAAATGGATCGAGGAACTGGGTGGCATGAACCTGTTCTTCGTCTTCGACGACGGAAGTGTCATTACGCCGCCGCTAACTGGTACCATTCTGCCCGGCATCACGCGCGACAGCCTGATACAGCTCCTGCGCGAAGAGGGGCTTCAGGTTCGCGAAGAACCATACAGCATCGACCAATGGCGCGTAGATGCGACTGAGGGCCGCCTACTGGAAACCATGGCCTGCGGTACTGCCGCAGTCGTGACCCCGGTCGGCACTGTTCTGGGTCCGGATGGCGAATTCACTATAGGCAGCGGCGGTACGGGTCAGATGACCCACAAGATACGTGAAAAACTGGTCGGCATTCAGAAAGGGACCGTGCCGGACACGTACGGCTGGACGCACAAACTCGATTGATCAGAACCTTGGTCTGACCAGAAAGCGCCGGGTGAATGTTTCGCTCGGCCGCAATACAATNATNGCCACACCTGCGAGTGCGATTGCTCCGCCTGTGATCAAACGCCCGCCAATGGCATCGCCCGTCAGCCAGGCGCCGAAAAGTATCGTCAGGATCGGCGTAAACAGCGTCAAAGGCACCACGAGATTGGCGTCGTGTTCCTGCAGCAGGCGATAATATGCGGTGTGTCCACATACCGATACGATGATGGCAGCGAAGAACAGGCAGGCAGCAAGTTTCCAAGGGGCTTGGGAAAGCGCCGCGATCTGATTGCTTTCCATCGCCACTGTAAAAGGAATCAACACTGCCACCGATGCGACAGCGGCCCACGCCTGCAGCCGGATTGAAGGCAGATCGAGCCGCTTCACGAAGACAGACCCCAATGCACCGATGACTGCGGAAATGAAGACCAGCAGCAGGCCAGTGCTNGTTTCCATCTGATTGTCCCCCGCCATNGCGAACAGGACGCCNCCGAACGCCAGCCCGATACCGAGCCCACGGCGCCACCGAATACGTTCGCCAAGAAATATGATGGCAAACAGGACCGTCATCGGCGCACCGGTCAAGCTTACCACACCCGCTGCAGACGGGCTGGCAGTGGCAAGACCCATGAACAGCAGCGCAAAGGACCCGCCACTGATCGCCAGACCGACCAGCAAGACGCGCCACAGTTTGTCGGGCAGCGGCCGCAGCAACGGGATGAGCACGACTGCAATAATGATCGATCGTAGCAAGGCATAGAATAGTGGCGGCGTGCCGAGGTCTGCGATCGCGACCTTGCTGACGACGACGTTGAGCGCCCAGACCACATTGCACAGCATCATTATGACCAAGGCTCGTACCGGCATGGTCAGCCGTCGTCCCTTGGAAGTGCAGCATCCAATTCGGCCAGCCAAATGTCGGCAACGGCATCGCTGGGTGCCCGCCAATCGCCTCGTGGGCTGAGCGAGCCGCCCGCGGAAACTTTTGGCCCGTTCGGCAAGGCGCTTCGCTTGAACTGACTGAAACCGAAAAAGCGCTTCAGAAAATTTCGCAGCCATTTTGCAATGATGGCCAGTTCATATTCGTTCTTCGCATCTTCGGGAAAACCTATGGGCCAAAGACCTTGCTCGGCGTCTTTCCAGGCATGCCACGCGAGAAAGGCGACGTGGCTGGGTTTCTGGCCCCAGCGAATAATGTGATGAAGGAAAAAGTCGTTAAGCTCGTAAGGCCCGATGATCGATTGCGTGCTCTGGATTTCGCCGTCTTCTCCTGCAGGAACGAGCTCCGGACTGATTTCGGTATCGAGGATATCGCCGAGCACCTGTTCAACCCCGTCGTCGAACTGCTTCGTCCGGCTCGTCCAGCCGATCAGGTACTGGATAAGGGTTTTGGGTACGCCCGAATTAACACCGTAATGGCTCATGTGATCGCCGACGCCATAGGTGCACCATCCCAGTGCTAGTTCACTCAAATCGCCGGTCCCGATCACCCAGCCGCCATGCTGACCGGCCAGGCGGAAGAGATAATCCGTCCGCAACCCCGCTTGCACGTTCTCGAAAGTCGTGTCGTAAACCGGGTGCCCGTCGGCAAACGCATGGCCGATGTTCTCGAGCATGGTCGTGGCGGTAGGACGGATGTCGATTTCCTCGGCCGCGATGCCGAACGCTTCCATGAGCCGCCAGGCGTTGGCCTTCGTACCATCCGAGGTAGCAAAGCCTGGCAGAGTATATCCGCGAATGTCTGTCCGTGGACGGCCAAGTCGGTCCATCGCCTTGGCTGCCACGATCAGGGCATGNGTGCTATCAAGCCCCCCCGAAATCCCGATCACGAGGCATTTGGGATCTGTGGCATCGATGCGGCGCATCAGCGCATCGACCTGAATGTTGAATGCCTCGTAACAATCTTCGTCCAGCTTGTCCGCACGATTGGGCACGAACGGAAAGCGCCGGATGGGGCGCTGAAGCCCTTTATCCCCTCCCCGCGGACGATGCTTGAAGGCAATACGTCGATACCAGTCCTCGGGCCGACCTGCGGCCTCGGCGGCATCGTTGAATGTCTGCATCCGCATGCGTTCGGACAGGATGCGCTGAGTATCCACATCCGTGATGCAGAGTTCGGGATCGAGATCGAAGCGAACACTTTCGACCAGCAGGTCACCGAGTTCGTAGATCATCCCCTGCCCGTCCCATGCAAGATCGGTCGTGCTTTCTCCGTGTCCGCTGGCCGAATAGGCGTAAGCGCACACCAGGCGGCTTGAACTGGCACGGCTCAGCAGATGGCGCTCGTCCGACTTGCCTATGGTTATGTTCGATGCGCTCGGATTTAGCAGAATAGTCGCGCCGGCGAGCGCCGCCATGATCCCGGGCGGGTTGGGCGCCCAGAAATCCTCGCAGATTTCGATACCAAAGATAAACCCCGGCAGATCGCTCGCGCCGAATGTAAGGTCGGTGCCGAACGGCACCTCATGATCACCGCAACGGATGGTTAGACCGATGCATTCGCGACCATGGGCGAACCACCGTTTTTCATANTATTCGCGATAATTCGGCAGGTAGCTCTTCGGCACCACGCNCAGCAGTTCACCGTGCCCAACCACAAGCGCACAGTTGTAGATACGCCCATTGCGGCGCAGCGGAGCGCCGAACACNANCACGGGCGACAAGGTTCGCGACGCATCTATGATCGCTTCAACCTGCGCTTCGACNGCGTCGAGAAGCGCCGACTGCAANTGAAGGTCATCGAGAGCGTAAGACGATAGCGAAAGTTCGGGATAGAGGAGCAGATCGACGTTCTNCGCATCCGCCATGCGCGCCTGCTCCACAATACCCTGAGCATTATACTCGACATCCGCCGTGCGCACCTTGGGCGTGCTGGTGGCAATTCTGACAAACCCATGCGTATGCAGGTCGAAGAAGGGGGGCGTTTCGGTACCGCTCATTGACGCGGGGCCTTTCTCGTCGGGATTATCGGAAGCCGGCTCAAGCCAGTCGGCGGGCTTGCAAATACCCAGTTCGGCGAGGCGTTTCTGGACCGACGCACGGGCAATCTTACCCTTCGCCTCCCAGCCGTAGACGGTTCGACTGGGCCAAGGCGCTGGTTGGCCGTAGCGCATACCGAATTCGTCCGCACTAAGCGGGGGGTGATGCGCCTCGCGCCACTGCCGAATTTTGCTACCAGCCAGATGCATGGCTGGTGCGGTATCCTTTTAGGCTACCCTACGCAACCTCGGTTTCAAGAACCTTTCGCATTTCACTGCGATANCCATTGAGAACCGGCCCGCCATGGTGGGTTGCGCTCGCCTGAGCGGCGAATGCCGTCAGGAGCTGGCTTCCCAGACCCCCACCTGGGTGGGATATCGCGGCATCACCGACACCATCGTCTTCGATNGTGAACCGCCACCCCCCNTCCCGCACNTGGAAGAACACNGCTATCGTACCGCTNCGGTCGTTCGGNAAGGCNTATTTGCAGGCATTCGAGACGGCTTCGTTCANATAGAGACCTATGGCGACCGCCTCCTCCCGTAACAAAGTGGCTGCGTCGATTTCGCGGAACAGCTTGACCGCAGGTGGCAGACTGGACGCTTCGATCCGGTTGAGGAGATAGTCGAGATATGGCTTCATATCGACGCTGGGATCGTCCGATTGCTCGAGCGCNAGAGCGGAATAGGCATCCGCAAAGGTTCGAACACGNCCNACTGCGTCATCGAGCGGCGCATGCAATTCCTGATGGGGAATGCGCCGTTTCTGCAATTCCAGCATGCTGGCAACCAACGCAAAATTGTTCTTTGTTCGGTGCTCGAGGTCTGCAAGCAGGGTCAAGCGACGATCCGCCCGCAGGCGAATTTCAGTCAGCGTGGCGTGTGCTGCCCTGCGGAACGCTTCGGCAAAAATCAGAACGACCAGCGCGCTTGCTGCGTTCAGGAAGACCCGAGCGGGATCGGTGGGGTCCGAAAAAAAGAACGAGGATTGCACTGGGAGGACGAAGAACCAGGCCCACGCAAATGTTACGCAAAAAGCAGCCAGTCCGGCGCGCCAATGGCCATAGAGCGTCGATAGCAGCACTGTCGGATATATCAGAGCAAAGGGCCCCGAAGATGGCGCCCACATATCGAACAATGTCCGGAGCCCGATCATCGCTGCACCGCACAAGGTACCGAATACGATCTGAGCCGTAATCTTGCCCTTACGGGTAAGAAACTGTCGGCTGACATCGAAATTTGCGAGGCGATGCATGATGACAAGCTTCCGGCAGACATGGGTGTCCGCAATAAACCCCAACGTATATGCGAACCGTCGACAGCTCCACTCCGTCGATGGCAGAGTGTTAGCCCAACCTACCGAAATTACGAAATGATTTTGAGATTTTCGGCCCTAGGCGGCGAGCAGGGTGCTCGCGCTGGGACTGTTCTGCAGAAGGTCGATCAGGCCGCGTTCTTCGCGTGTTAACCATCGTGTCGCGCGTGGCAGGCGAAGCTCTTCGCGCCATTCGATCTGATTTTCGAGCACTTCGAACACCGCCGGGTGAATATAACTTTTTCTTGTGACCGCGGGTGTATTGCCCAGATGGTCGGCGACGCATTCGAGCAGTTGCTTCATCGGCAGCTTGCCATCGCCCTCATAAACGCAGGTCAGCGCCCTGACGCTTGCGTGCCAGGTGCGAAAGTTCTTGGCGGTGAAATCCTGCCCCATGGTTTCGCGCAGATACTCGTTGACGTCACTCGATCCGACCGTGTGCTGGTCGCCATCGTCATCGACATATTTGAACAGATGCTGGCCTGGCAAATCCTGCATTTTGCGCACCATTCGTGCCAGGCTGCCATCGGACAGGGTGACCTCCTGCAGCTTGCCGCCCTTCCCCTTGTAGCGAAGCCGCAAGGTCTTCCCGGTCAGTTCGGCGTGGCGATTACGCAGGGTGGTGGCACCGAAACTCTTGTTGGCCTTTGCATACCCTTCGTTCCCAACCCTGATCGCACCAAGGTCGAGCAGCCTCACGACGCTCGCGATGGCGCGCTCTCTGGTGAGGTTATGCCCGCGCAGATCGCTTTCTACACGCTTTCGGACGAGAGGAAGCAGGCTGCCGAAGGTAACGCAACTATCGAACTTCTCGCCTTCTCGCGCGGTGCGGAAATCCGGGTGATACCGATATTGTTTGCGGCCTTTGGCATCTTTGCCGGTCGCGAGAATATGACCATTCGGCGCGGGGCAGAACCAGGCGTCGACATAAGCCGGCGGAAGGGCAATTGCATTGAGCCTGCGCTTTTCCTCTGCATCGCCGATAAGCTTACCTTTGGGATCGTAATAGGCCCATCCCTTCCCCGCACCCTTGCGGGTGATTCCAGGCAGGTCGTCGTCGACATAGATGAGCTTCGTCATGGCGAAGGGAAGAACAGTGGGACGGGNAGTCCGGTTCCCCACCTTGCGGTGAACCGAAGGCTGGCTTAGCCATCGCATCACAGGAGAACACAATGGCTGATCCCACCTATACCCCGCCCGAAGTCTGGGCACCCGACACCGAGAATGGCGGGCGCTTCGCCAGCATCAATCGACCGACGGCGGGTGCCCGGGAAGACAAGGAACTTCCCGTCGGCGAACATGATTTCCAACTTTACTCGCTGGCGACGCCCAACGGCGTGAANGCTGGCATCATGCTCGAGGAANTGTTGGAAGCGGGTCATTCCGGTGCGGAATACGACGCCTGGACGATAAGCATTTCGGATGGTGATCAGTTCGGNTCAGGTTTTGTCGACCTCAACCCCAACTCCAAGATCCCCACGTTGCTCGATCGCAGCGGACCGGAACCGATCCGAGTTTTNGAGAGCGGCGCAATCCTGCTTCATCTCGCNGAGAAATTCGGNGCCTTCCTTCCGNCTGACANCACCCGTGCAGAAGTGCTGAGCTGGCTGTTCTGGCAGGTCGGCAGCGCCCCGTTCATCGGTGGCGGNTTCGGCCACTTCTACGCNTACGCACCCGAAAAGTTCGAATATCCGATCAACCGCTACGCCATGGAAACGAAGCGNCTGTTCGATGTTGCCGACAAGCGGCTGTCCCAAAGCGAATATCTNGGNGGCAAGGACTACACGATCGCCGACATTGCAAGCTGGCCGTGGTTGTCCCCCTTCGTCACNGGCGGCATTTACGGCGAAGCGCGCAAATTCCTCTCGATCCATGANTACACCCATGTCGAGCGGTGGGTAAAGCAGATCGCCGAGAGGCCAGCCGTGCGCCGTGGGCGTATCGTGAACAAGACNTGGGGTGAAGACAACGAACAGCTGAGCGAACGGCATTCGTCCAGCGATTTCGACGGCAAGAATANCTAGGCCGCGGCAAGCGNCGCCNCCTGAGGGCGCAAATGTCCTCTCCTCCAAGTAATCGAGGAGAGGACGTTTGCCCGATATCCAGCCGCGGGTCNGGCACCCTCATCATTTCCACATCCCACCCCTTCCCTTCCGCGCACGACACGCTATAGGGGCGCGCACCTGCTGGGGTGTAGCCAAGTGGTAAGGCATCGGTTTTTGGTACCGACATTCGCAGGTTCGATCCCTGCCACCCCAGCCAGCTCTCNCACCTTCCNGTTGCAGNCACCAGATTGCTTGCTAGGCATGGCNGCAGGTGGAGCGCTTTTATGACCGGACAGGACCCCGAAACTACGCCCGTAATTATCGGTGTTGGCCAGATCAATGATCGGCCCGNNACGNCGGCCGATGGTCTCGATCCAGTGGGTCTNATGACGCGNGCCCTGCGCCGCGCAGATGCAGATGCGGGCGGCGGNGTTTTGGTCGATTGCGATTCCCTTTCCGTGGTTGCCCAACTCGCTTGGCCTCAGTTCAGTCCGGTGGACGCGAAGGTTGCGAAGGACCTCGGGATCGACCCGGCTCACCGGATGCAGACCGCACTGCCCAATGGCGACAGCCCCATCCTGCTCCTGCACGAGGCCGCAAATCGTATTGGTCGCGGAGAAGCGAAAATCTGTGCGATCGCAGGTGGAGAAGCGTTGCGAACTGCCGGCCATCTCGCCGCTTTGAAGAAGCCGGAGGGTGGCGAAAAACCCAACGCGCTTCGCGATGCGAGCCATCGGGTCCGGCATGGTTATCCGCAGAGCTACGGTCTTGTCGTACCCACGGATGTCTATCCGCTTTACGAAAACGCCGGGCGGGCGTCCTATGGCCAGAGCCTGGCAGAAGGGCAGGCAGAAAGCGGTGCGATTTGGGCCGTGATGAGCGAGGTTGCCGCGCAGAGTGACGGGGCATGGATACGCAAGCCGGCAAAAGCTGAGGCTGTCGTTGAGCCCAGCGAGAATAACCGGCCCATCGCCTTTCCCTATACGAAGCTTCAGGTGGCCAATTCCTCGGTCAATCAGGGCGCAGCTTTTATCGTAACGTCTCTAGCGGAAGCGCGAAGGCGCGGCATTCCGGATGAGCGGCTCGTCCATATCGGCTATGGTGCNGCTGCGCATGAAAGCGGCAACTTCCTTGCTCGCGACCGCTATGACCANTCACCCAGCCTGGCGACCTCGATCGAACGGGCGATGGCGTTGAACGAGATCGGCACGAANGACCTTGCTCATGTAGANCTTTACAGTTGCTTCCCCTGTGTTCCGAAGATGGCACGCAGGGTGCTGGATTGGCCGATCGAAAAACCCGTTACGGTGTTTGGCGGTCTGACGTTCGGTGGAGGACCGATCGGGAACTACATGAGCCATGCTGTGGTCGCCATGGCTGAAAAGCTACGCGGGACCGACGGTCGAGGTTTACTGTTCGCCAATGGTGGATATGCCACCCACAATCACGCCATCATGCTGTCAGGCGTGCCAACGGGTGCGCATTTCCCGCAAGATTTCGATTATCAGACCGAAGCCGACGGCAGGCGCGGCGAAGTTCCGCCCATCGACGAAGATTATGCGGGCCCCGCCGTTATAGAGACTTACACGGTGCACTATGACCGCGCCGGCTCTCCAAAATCCGGCGTGATCGTGGCACTCACGCCGAATGGATCACGTACCTTGGCCAAGGTTCCTGCCGATGACGGCGAAACCATCGCGTTTCTCACCGATGGCCGATGCGAACCGGTAGGAGCGAGTGGCAATATCGAACGTCGTCGCGATGGTCTTGCACTCTGGCAGCGCAGTTGATCACACGCGTTGCCAATCGCCGGACCTGCCGCCTTCTTTCGCAGTCACGCGGATTCCACCGATCGTCATATCCTTGTCGACCGCTTTCAGCATGTCGAACAATGTGAGGCACGCGACGGACACCGCCGTTAGCGCTTCCATTTCGGCACCGGTCCGTCCCTCCGTTCGCACCGTTGCCGTGACGGCGAAACCCGGCAATGTGTCGTCTGCAGTAATCGTAACATCGACCTGCGAAAGCGGTATCTGATGACACAGGGGGATGAGGTCGGCCGTTCGTTTGGCTGCCATGACACCCGCCAATTCGGCCGTACCGATGACGTTTCCCTTGGGAACCTTGCTTTCTTTCAGCAAATCGAGCGTAAGCAACTGGCACGTCACAATCCCGGTTGCTGACGCCTTGCGCGCTGTAACCGGCTTGTCGCCAACATCGACCATTCGTGCGCGCCCATGTTTATCGATATGCGACAGATCGGCCATTCGTTCGCTTCCAGTAAGTGAAATTATCGGANGGCTTGCAGCAGCTAATTGCGTCCCTGTCGAGGCNTGCCGACATTGACTGCGAGCTTACGGGCGTAACTCCGCTTCGTGGCACGAACGNCTTCCACGCCAATTGAGGATATGCGCTGCCGCCAGCAGCGCGGCGCCGATACTCGTCACGAANGGTTCAATGGGAGATCCCTCGATGAGAAGGGCGCTGGCCATAATGGCAAGTCCTGCCATCCCGAGAAGAAACGGCNCTNTTCTACCTTCGCAAAGNGCATGACGCCACAGGGCAAANAACGACAGNGGCAATGCCGCNAGCAGTATCCAGAGATGCACGCTTTCCGGCCAGGACAACCAGTCCGAAAGCGCGGGCAGCCACGCGATGATAAGTGGCAAGGCGAGACAATGAATCAGGCAGAGCGCGGATCCGGCAATCGCNATTCCATCGAGCAGGTTGCGATGTGGAGNATTGCTGAATTGCATCCGGTCTCTTCTTTTGAGGAATGTCTGCATGGAAAGGAAAGCCGACGCCCGTGATCCAGGCGTCGGCATGCGCAGTCTCGCGCGGACTTACAGGCTCAAACGAGCGGTCAGTTTGAAATTCCGGCCGGGCAGAGGCACGAATTCCTTCGTGAAACTCGTATGGCGCCGACCTTCTACGTCGAAGATATTGTCCACTTGTGCGAGAATGGTCAGGTTGTCCGCCCCCTCGAATGGATGCCACGCGACCGAGGCATTTACGAAGGTATACCCATCCGTCGGCGCTTCATGTTCCGACACGCGGTCCTGCTTATCGAACCATTCGACCTCTGCGCGGACATCGACGTGTTCGAACTGNCCTTCGAGNGCACCGGAAAGGCTCAGGGGCGGAATGCGGGGGACCGGAGAACCATCGGCAAGAGTGGCCCTGACATAGTCGCCGCGAACATCCGCAAGCAGCTTGAAGTCATTGGTTTCGAAAACGGGCATGCTCGCCTCGGCTTCTATGCCGAACTGATCCGCNTTCTGNTGCAGAAACTGAAACACNTCCAGCCCGTCTTCTTCCGCACCCGTATCGGAAAGAAAAATGAAGTCGTTGAACCAGTTCCTGTAGACGCTCGCACTCAGAAGAGCCGGGCCAAGGTTACCGCGGACGTAGCCTTCCACGCCCCACGAGCGTTCAGTTCCTAGAGTAGGACTGCCGATTTCGAACTGTTGCGTTGCGACGTGTGGACCATCGGCGAATAGTTCTTGCGCGGAAGGCGCACGTTCTGCTCGCGAGAGATTGACCCCTGCTCGCAGATCGCCCGCCGCGCCATCCGTAAGAGTATAGGATGCGCCGATGGCTCCGGAAAACGTATCGAAATCGCGGGATACGCCGATCGAATCCGAAGCGTCGACACCGGTGTGCTCATAGCGAGCACCGAGTTCGACTTCGAACCTGTCGAAATCGAGCTCCTGCACAGTGAACAAAGCAAAACTATCGGTCGTGTTGCTGGGCACGAAAGCTTCTTCGCCGATAGCGGAGAAATTGGTATGCGAGTATTGACCGCCGAGCGAACCCTGAAGGTTTCCACGGCGCGATTGAACAAGCTCCACGCGGCCTTCGACGCCCTCGACATCGAACACGGTTCCTACGTCGTCTCCTTCAAACTCGGTGTGGGTATAATCGCTGTATCCCCACCGAGTCCGCAGCTCGTTGAAGAAGCCGTCGCCAAGATCCAGCACGCCTTTCAGATCGGCGCGGTACCGCTTCATGCCGATTGAAACGGGCCCTTCCTCGCCGTGCGCGTGATCATCATCCTCTTCTTCGTGATCGTGATCATGATCACCTTCATGCACGTGTCCTACGCCTGGCAGGCCCGGTATGCCGTAATTCGTGTCATAGTAATCGAAAGATACGCCAAGGCTGCTGTTGCCCGAGAAATAGGCAAGCCCTGTTCCCAGAGTGTAGGTTTCCGTCCAGCTATTCGGCAAAGTTCCGCGTGCGTTCGCCCCCTCCCGTAGTTCCTCCGCCTCATCNAGATGACCTTCGGCCTCCTCTTCCGCAGCAGATTCCAGGAGTTGGGCGCGAAGGCGATCGGTTGCTACATATCCGGGAATCTCGAGATTATCGGTGTTGCGATACGATCCATCCACATGGAATGCGAGATTGTCACCAACAGGCACGTCGACCGAAAGGCCGCCTTCGCGCCGGTTGCTGACAGTATCGAAGCCGGCCATTGCGTCGACGTGTACCGGCTCATCCGGGACGCGTGGCGGAATTCGCTTTGTGATGACGTTCACAGCACCGCCGATCGCCTGGCTTCCATATAGCAGCACTGCAGGCCCGCGAAGTACCTCGATGCGTTCCGCGATCAGGGGCTCCACGGTAACGGCGTGGTCATCCGATGTACTCGAAGCGTCGATGGCACCGATGCCGTCCGTCAGAACTCGGACGCGCTCACCGCCGAAACCTCTGAGTACGGGACGCGAAACACCAGGCGCAAAACCGCTCGCCGACACACCTGGAAGCTTGGCCAGAACCTCACCTAATTGCCCGTTCTGGTTGCGCTGAAGCTCCATTCCATCGACGACGGAGGTGCCTGCCAGAACATCNAGGCGATCAAGNCCCGGTGCTGTAACTACGATCACGTTATGAAAATCGTCTCCACCCCTTTCGGTGGACGTCCTCGTCGGAGCTTCCGGCTCCTGCTGATCGGAAGATGAGGCTTCTTGGGCTACGGCCGCATAGGGGATGAGAGCGGCGGCTGCGGCGCAGGTCAGTAAAGTAAAACGCATTCAAATAACTCCGGTAAAGNTNNGGACCGACNAACGACGCGGCTGCAGCCAAAAGCAGGCGCGCAGCGCGAATAGCCGGTTATTTTACATGGAGTTANNGAGGTGGGGCACGCCCCAACCACCCGACAGGCGGAGNAGGTAAACGAAACTCGCCAATCGGCAGCCAGCGCGACCAATGCTCNTTCGTTTCNACTGCAGAGAACAGTATTGCAGGGGGCANNAGATANGGGCCCGACTGTCCCGTCTCCCGGCAAATCGCGCAGCTATCCTGGGCGGCGTATCGGCNGTCGTCGTCCCGTNCTTTCTGTATCGGCGCGACAATTGTACNTTGCGTGCGCGCNGTGACTTGGACGGTTTCATGNAAATGGGTTTGNACGATGAAACTCTGCGCTAATACGAAAAGCGCGAGCAACGCACACCNAAGGTGANATGGCGAGCGGNGTCCACCGCGCGCTAAGCCTCGACCTTTAGCGTGACAATATATCATGCCGCGNCCTTAGCTGATCCGATTGCTTATGCAAAGGGCTAGCGAGCAAAGGAGTCCCGGCCTGTGATAAGGCTGTTGTGCTGTATATGTAAGCAGGGCATTGCGCGGGAAATTGGTCAGGATCTTGAAGGGCCGGCAGGTTACAGCTTCGAGCAAGGTGAGAATATGAAGATTGCAATGGTGGGCTCGGGTTATGTGGGCCTAGTTTCAGGAGCATGTTTTGCCGATTTCGGTCACGACGTGGTTTGCATCGATAAGGACCAGTCGAAGATCGATCGTCTGAATGACGGTATCATGCCGATTTATGAGCCGGGTCTCGCCGATCTGGTAACGTCGAACGCGAAGGCAGGCCGCCTGACATTCACTGCGAGTCTGGCCGAAGGGATCAAGGGCGCCAACGCCATTTTCATCGCTGTCGGCACTCCTAGTAGGCGCGGCGATGGTCATGCGGACCTTTCCTTCGTCTACGCTGTGGCCGAGGAGATTGGCGAGCATCTGGCNGGCGACGCCGTGGTCGTGACCAAATCNACCGTACCCGTCGGCACNGGGGACGAGGTTGAGCGGATCCTNAAGAACAGCGGGACACCGCATCGCATCGCAGTAGTTTCCAATCCTGAATTCCTGCGCGAGGGTGCGGCAATTGGCGATTTCAAACGCCCCGACCGTATCGTGATTGGTGCGGAACAAGATTTCGGGCGCGAAATCATGAGTGAAGTCTACCGCCCCTTGTTCCTCAATGAATCGCCGATCCTTTTCACGGGGCGCCGCACGAGCGAACTCATCAAATATGCGGCGAATGCATTCCTTGCCACCAAGATCACTTTCATCAACGAAATGGCAGATTTGTGCGAGAAAGTTGGCGCGAATGTGCAGGACGTGAGCCGTGGCATCGGAATGGATAATCGCATCGGTTCGAAATTCCTTCACGCTGGCCCCGGCTATGGCGGATCATGTTTCCCGAAAGATACGCTCGCCCTGCTCAAGACGGCGGAGGATTACGACAGCCCCACCCGGATCGTTGAGTCGGTGGTCAAGGCGAACGAGAGCCGCAAGCGCGCGATGGGNCGCAAGGTGCTCGACGCGATTGGNGGGTTGANCGACGCGCGTGGGAAAAAGGTCGCGCTCNTNGGGCTGACNTTCAANCCGAACACCGATGACATGCGGGANTCGCCNGCGATNGCGGTTGCGCAGACCCTCACCGACGCGGGCGTTCATGTGGCAGCATATGACCCGGAAGGCATGGAACAGGCCAAACCGCTGATGCCAGAGGTGGAAATGGTCGCAGACCCATATGCCGCCATTGCCGATGCCGATGCCATCGCAATCGTTACCGAATGGGATGCATTCCGCGCGCTCGATCTGAAGCGTGTAATGGATTTGGCTAAATCGCCGGTGATGGTCGACTTACGCAACATCTATAGGTCGGCCGACATGCGCGACATGGGATTTGCCTACACCAGCATCGGCCGCGGTTGATCATCGGCTAATGAAAATCGCGGCTGTTGGGCAGGATGCGGACGTTGCGGGGATGCGACGGCCGCGGCGCACGCAACGCTCCTCTTGCTTGGTGAGATGCACTATCGGCATTCCCCGGACCGGGTGATATCTCGACCTTGCGCTTTGCCGCGCTCATGGTTCGCAAGGGCCGATTAACTTCGTCGGCTCGCGACATCTGGGGTGCGATCAGGTCATCACTCAATTCGGTTAATCGCCAGGTCGCATCGTCTATATGCGATACAATGACGTGGAGCACCTCGTCGTCCATCTCGACCCTGCCGGCAACCTCCATCAGTCGCGCACTCATTATGACCTTGCGATATCGCTCCATCACATCCGGCCACACCACGAGGTTCACNACCCCNGTCTCATCCTCCAAGGTGATGAAACACACCCCTTTGGCACTACCGGGGCGTTGGCGGATCAGCACGACACCGGCCACCTTCACCCGGCTACGGAAATTTTTCCGACGCAGATCGGCGTTTGCGGTAACCCCGCGATCATGCATCCCGTTGCGTAAAAATTGCATGGGATGCGCTTTCAGGCTCAATCGGGCGGTCTGATAATCGGCCACGACATGTTCGGATAATGGCATCAGCGGCAACATATGATGCGCGATTTCCGCCCCTTCGTCGCGAACAGCGGTCGCAGTGAACAAAGGCAGATCGTCTACCGATTTGAGTGCGCGCGCATCCCACAACGCCTGTCGCCGATCGAGCCCCATGGAGCGAAACGCGTCCGCGGCAGCAAGCCTTTCGATAACGCCGGGAGAAAGCTTCGTACGCTCCCGCAGTTCGACAACACTATCGTACCGACCTCCTGCATCGCGTGCCGCAACCAGCCGCGCGGCCGACACCTCCGTCAGTCCGTCGATCTGGCGAAACCCCANCCGCATGGGTGGCTGNGATTTACCTTCCCACTGCTCGAGCGTGTTGTCCCAGTGGCTTTCGTTGACATCGACCGCNTGTACTTCCACGCCATGCTCTTGCGCATCGCNTACGATTTGCGCGGGGGCATAAAAACCCATCGGCTGTGAATTGAGCAATGCACAGGCAAACGCNGCCGGATAATGGCATTTCATCCAGCTTGAAATGTAGACGAGATGGGCAAAACTGGCCGCATGGCTTTCCGGAAATCCATATTCTCCAAAACCGCGTATCTGGTTGAAGCAGCGCTCTGAAAAGTCGGGGTCATAGCCACGAGCGATCATCCGACCGACCATCTTGTCCTGCAATTCATCGACCATGCCGCGGCTGCGGAAGGTCGCCATCGCCTTGCGAAGCTGATTTGCCTCGGTGCTGGAAAATTTTGCGGCATCAAGTGCGATTTTCATCGCTTGCTCTTGNAAAATCGGCACGCCCAAAGTGCGNTCNAGGATCGATGAGAGTTCATTCGGCGGGCCATGAAGGGGGGATGGCTTTGGNATGACCACGGCTTCGTCCTTCCGCCGCCGTTTGAGATAGGGATGTACCATATCNCCCTGGATCGGGCCGGGACGTACGATCGCCACCTGAATGACGAGATCNTANAACTGGCGCGGCTTCAAGCGCGGCAACATGTTCATCTGCGCGCGGCTTTCCACCTGGAAGACGCCCAGGCTGTCCCCCTTNACCAGCATGTCGTAAACACGGGCATCTTCGCGCGGGACGGTCGCCAGCGTCAGATCACGATCNTGATGATCGCGCAGCAGGTCGAAACCCTTTTGCAGACAGGTCAGCATCCCCAGCGCCAGAACGTCGATCTTCAGAATNCCCAGGGCNTCTATATCGTCNTTGTCCCATTCGATGAAACTGCGATCCGGCATGGCACCNTTGCCNATTGGCACGGTTTCGACCAGCGGGCCCTGGGTGAGGATGAANCCGCCTACGTGCTGCGANAGATGGCGNGGCATGCCAATCATCTGCTCAGTCAGNTTNAGNACACGGCGCAAGTGCGGATCACGCATATCGAGCCCNGCTTCTTGCGCATGCTTTTCTGCAATTTCTCGCCCATAGCTGCCCCAGACGGTCCGCGCGAGCACGCTCGTGGTATCTTCGGACAGTCCCATAACCTTACCGACTTCGCGAATGGCCATACGCGGACGGTAATGNATTACTGTTGCGCACAGCCCGGCGCGGTGACGACCGTAGCGATCATAAATATGCTGNATGACCTCNTCGCGCCGTTCGTGTTCGAANTCGACGTCTATNTCCGGTGGCTCCTTGCGCTCTTCGGAGATGAAGCGGTCGAACAGCAATTCGTGCTCGTCCGGGTCGACAGCCGTAATGCCAAGGCAGTAGCAGACGGCGGAGTTTGCCGCGCTGCCGCGTCCCTGGCACAGGATCGGCGGATCCCGAGTCCGCGCAAAATCGACGATGTCCCTNATGGTCAGGAAGTAGCGNGCGATGCCGAGCCTACNGATCAAATCGAGCTCATAATCGATCAGGCGTGTTACCTTGGCCGGAACACCACGAGGGTAACGGGCCTGTGCGCCCTGCCGGGCCAGTTCGGCAAGATACGCATCCGGCGAGCGGTCCTTGGGGATCGGCTCGTCCGGGTATTCATAACACAGTTCCTCAAGGTCGAATGTACTCGCATCGGCCACGTCACGTGCCGCGGCAATGGCATGGGGCCATTCGGCAAACAGGTGGACCATTTCTTCCGGCGGTTTGAGGTGACGTTCCGCATTTGCCTCAAGCAAAAGGCCCGCACCATCGATCGTCGTCTTTTCGCGGATGCAGGTCATCACATCCTGCAAGGGCCGCCGGTCGCGGGCGTGATAGTGCACGTCATTGGTGGCAAGGATGGTAAGGCCGGTGCTTCGTGCCAGCGTATCGAGCTGGTTGATACGCGNAATGTCGTCGCCNGAGTAGAGATAGGCGGCGGCAAGATGCCGGAGTGTCGGCAGCTGTGCGGCAAGCTTGCGCAATTCAGCCATAAACCGCTTGTCGAGAACGTCCGGGGGGATGAGGATCAGCTGTATGCCTTCTGCGTGGTCGGCCAGTATTGCGAGATCGATGTGCGTCTCGCCCTTGTCCTGCCATTTCCCTTCCAGAGTCNGCATCTTGCCCCTGGACAGCAGNGAGGTAAGCCGTCCGTAGGCGGCGCGGTCGGTCGGATAGGCGAGAAAATGCCAGCCCTCGACAGTCACGATCCGGCATCCGATTACCGGACGCATCCGGGCCGTCTTGGCTTCGGTATGAATGCGCACCACCCCCGCCAGCGTATTGCGATCGGCGATGCCGATGGCATCGTATCCTTGCGCGAATGCGGTCAGGACCAGATCCACCGCATCGGACGCGCCGCGCAGAAACGAGAAGCAGCTGGTGATCCCCAGCTCGACGAATTGCGCNCGGGGGTTGCCGACGAATTCCTTGTCGGAAAANCGNGCAAGCGTTCGGCGNTCAGGGGTGAGCGGCTGATCGGGCATCAGGCNAAAAATCCATGCAGATACCAGTCGGGCGGCCCGCCTCGCCCGTCACCGATCAGGCCNTTNCGATAGATCCAGTAACGGCGCCCGGCCTCGTCCTCGATCCGGTAATAATCACGCAATCGCGCATTCGCCCGCTGTCTCCACCACTCGGGTGCTATCCGCTCCGGCCCTTCCGCCTTTACAATAACGTGCAGCCCGCCGCGCCAGCGAAAGCGCCGGGGCAGACCTTCGGGAGTGGCATAGATAACACTGATCGGCTCGGCACGGGCCAGCAGCTTGAGCGGGCGCTGATTGAAACCGAGATCATATTGCACTGCGGCGCTCGTTTCGCCGGGCGCTGCCACCCGCTGTGAGCGTTCGGGCCAGTGGCTGCTACGCGGAACAAATTGTGCCACNCTNTCCCTGCCCANGCGCGTAACCAGCCTGTCGATCAGAACCGGTAGCGCCGTGCCGCTGGTNTCGNGCTTGTCGAGCGTATCCTGTGCGCCATCCAGCGGCTCGGTCCANATTGCAGTCAACCTGATCTGATCGATGCCGAANCCGGCTTCAACGTCGTNCANCCGNTGTGCGAACAGACGAATGATATGATCGGGATCGCGTGACGGCGAAGCCAGTTCGAGCGTTCGGTACATATCTTCGCCATCCACCCGCCACAGACGCAGCGACAGTCTGCGCACGCCATGTTTGGCCTGTTCCAGGATACGCATGAGGTCATGCGTAATATCGCCCACGATATGCTGCAGCGGCTCGAGGTGAAGGATCGGCTCGGCAAGTCGGCGCTCTGCCCCGAATGGTGGGTGCTCGATAAGCGGGACGAGCGGCTCATGCTTACGCCCCAGCACCTGATCGAGCCTGACCAGGGGATTGGCTTCGGCGGAACGACGATTGCGGAAGCGCCGGGCGAGACTTTCACGCGGAACTTCCATCAAGTCGCCAACGGTTNTCAGCCCGAGCCGGGCCAGCAACAGTCTGGTTTCCGAATTGAGCCGCAGGGCAGCAACAGGCAGAGGCGCAAGCGCTTCAGGCAGATCGTCCGGCATGGCGATGGCCGAACGATTCTCGGCATAGTGGGAAAGCGCCCAGGCAGCTCCGCTATTGGGCGCACAGGCGATACGGCANTGATAACCTTGCCTCAGAAAAAACGTTTCGATCCTCGTCAGCATCGGACCGTCGCCACCAAACAGATGTGCACTGCCCGAACTATCGAGCAATATGCCATCGTAACCGTCCACCATGCTCCAGGGGCCCCAGCGCTGCGTTGCAAGCGCCAGCTTTCCCAACGTGCGCTGGTTGCCTTCGTGATCGAATGGAATGGCCACCAGTTCGGGTGCCAGCATTCGCGCATCGGCCAGGCGCATGCCGGACTGCGCACCAGCAGCCATGGCCATCCGGCTGACGGCATCGATGACGGGACCATGCGCCGTGTCGCTCACCAGCACGATGGGCTGTCGCAGATCGTCTTCCTCACCCTGTTGCGCGGTAATCCGGCTCCACCGGTCGATCGCNAAGGTCGGGAACCACAAGGAGACTATGATCCGGTTCATGCGAGCCCACGCCATGTTCGAGCCAAAACTGCCCGGGCCTCAGGCCGCGTCCGCGAAACAATTCGGNGCGCACGCGCGGCACGCCGGGTGNCATACTGTTCCAGCGGTGCAATGCCGAAGGCGCAGCGGTAACCCGCCAGCGCAACCGGGCAGCGGAAAGATTCGCAAAGCCTTCCCGGCGCAACAGGTAAAGCATCACGCCATTGCGTTCCGCCGCCAGCACGAGCCGACGGATGGCCGTGAAATCGAGCACCTTGGGATCGCCCACGATCTCGCCGATGACGAAGGACAACTCGCCGCATCTTACGCCTTCTTCCATTGCCCATAAGGCATCGGCCGCACTGCCTGCCTCGACATGAATGAAGCCGCTGCGCAACGGTGGCGGCAGGCCATGAAGAAACGGGCGCCCCGAAGATCGGGTGCTGCGCGCATCCTGAACCCACAGCCACCGCCAGCCTTCGCCGCCGGCAGCACAATGTTTCTGAGCGAAAGCAAGTGCCAGCGCGTCACCGGCGACATCGTCCATGCTGCCGAAGATTTCCCACATGGAATGCGGAAGCTGCAGATCAGGAGACCATTCGTCTGCGCCATTCCCCAAGACAACGGGAAGTTCCGAAGCACGCAGAGCGTCCACTCTCCCAGCCAGAGGAGTGTTTTGAGGCGGTGAGATATTCTGAGCATGTGACATCAAGTGGATACGAATCGGCCTAACCAATGTTCCACTTATGTTCTCACCGATCCATCATTCGATCAAGAGCGATATTCCAGATGTGAGCTGTCGATTGCCTTTGCCCGACATCCCGAACAAGACGCCAGCCACAGAGCTTATAAGCAAGATCCATCGATCATAAGGCATGGACCGTTGAGAAAAAGACGGACCCAAGTTCCTCACACCATTACACGCGTTTTATCAGCGAGATAGTCGGCAGGTTTCGAAAAGATTCGCGGCAGAAATCCGCTTAATCGCATCGGTGCATTACTGATTTTTCGCACCGGCCAGATTGCCCACTTTTTGCGCCCCAGCATCGCTCGTCACCAGTATTTCGCCGTCCGAAACGACAATAGTGACATTCTCCAGCCCAACGACCGATACGCGCGGGCCGTCGCTCTCCACCATCACATTGCGGCAATCGATCAATTCCGCCGAGCTCGGCGCGACATTCCCATTGTCGTCGCTTGCGCAGGCTTCACGCAGCGCCACCCAGTTGCCGATGTCCGACCACCCCATATCAACCGGTACCACCGCGGCCCTGTCGGTATTCTCCATCACTGCATAGTCGATGCTTTCGCCGCTGACTTTGGAAAACGCCTCCGCATCCGGATGAAAGTGACCGCCTTCGTCGCGGCCACTGAGAACCGCCTGCTCGACCAAGGCGGCAATTTGCGGTCGATGCGACGCCAGTTCTTCGATAAATTTCCCTGCGCCGAAGGCGAACAAACCCCCATTCCAGCGGTAATCGCCTTGCGCGAGAAAAGACCTGGCTGTCGCGAGGTCCGGCTTTTCAACGAACCGTTCTACACGGTAGGAACGATCACCAAGCCGTGCGCCGCATTTGATATATCCAAATCCGGTTTCCGGCTTCCTCGCCTCGATACCGAAAGCGACGAGCCAGCCATCGCTCGCAAGCGACGCTGCGCTCGTGGCTGCATCGGTAAACGCCTGTAAATCGGCAATGTGATGATCGCTCGGGCAAACGAGCATTATGGCGTCTTTCGGCAGCCGGTATGCCGCCAGCGCGATCGCTGCTGCAGTATTCTTCGCTTCCGGTTCGACGATGATCGCAGTGCCGGGGGCGGACTGCGCTTCGACATGCTCGACATGTTCTGCACCCGTAACCACGATCGGGCGGGCAAACACCTCGGGATCGGCACAGCGATGGAGGGTCGCTTCGAAAAGCGTTCTCTCGCCGACAAGCGGCAGGAAGGGTTTCGGCATCGCCTTCCGGCTTCGCGGCCAGAGCCGAGTGCCGCTTCCGCCACACAGAATTACCGGAACAATAGTCATGCGTCGCCTAGTTAGATCTGATCATTCAGGTGATTGGAAGTGCCCGCAAACCCTATGCTGCGATGGTTACTATCGAGTTTAGAAACCGTCAGGGCAAGGCTCTGAGCATGCAGACAGTGTCCAGCCAAAGCTTTTTTATCGCCTGGTCCCACGCCAGATGGGTTGCACATGGAGCAAGCCCAGCCTTCTCCGCGCTAGCGACCGAAGTCTATCCTGCCCCCTCCCTTGCCCTCGCCCCGCGCTCTGCTATGGCGCGCGCAACCTCAATTCGAACGAACAGGATACCCATGGCCAAGATCAAGGTTGCGAACCCGATCGTCGAGCTCGACGGCGACGAAATGACGAAAATCATCTGGCAGTGGATCCGCGAACGGCTGATCCTGCCTTACCTCGACGTCGATCTGAAATATTACGATCTCTCCATCGAAAAGCGTGACGAGACGGAAGACCAGATCACGGTCGACGCCGCCAACGCCATCAAGGAACACGGCGTGGGCGTGAAATGCGCCACCATCACACCGGACGAGGCACGCGTCGAAGAATTCAGCCTCAAGAAGATGTGGGTCAGCCCGAACGGCACCATCCGGAACATTCTGGGCGGCGTTGTCTTCCGCGAACCCATCGTGATCGACAATGTCCCGCGCCTGGTGCCGGGCTGGACCGACCCGATTGTTGTCGGTCGTCACGCATTCGGCGACCAGTATCGCGCCAAGGACACGCTGATCCCCGGCGCCGGGAAACTGCGCTTGGTTTTCGAAGGCGAAAATGGCGAGAACATCGATCTCGACGTTTATGAATTCCAGAGTTCGGGCGTCGCCATGGCGATGTACAACCTCGACGACAGCATCCGCGACTTCGCGCGCGCNTGCATGAANTATGGCCTTGATCGCAAATGGCCGGTGTACCTGTCGACCAAGAACACGATCCTCAAGAAATACGACGGNCGCTTCAAGGACCTGTTCCAGGAAGTGTTCGACAATGAATTNAAGGACAAGTTCGCCGAAGCGAAGATCACGTACGAGCACCGCCTGATCGACGACATGGTCGCATCNGCACTCAAGTGGAGCGGCAAGTTCGTCTGGGCCTGCAANAACTACGACGGCGACGTGCAGTCGGACGTGGTCGCGCAGGGCTTCGGNTCGCTCGGCCTGATGACGTCGGTCCTGATGACGCCCGATGGCAAGACGGTGGAAGCGGAAGCTGCCCACGGCACCGTCACCCGTCACTATCGCCAGCACGAGCAGGGCAAGGCGACATCGACCAACCCGATCGCCAGCATCTTCGCCTGGACGCGCGGCCTTATCTATCGCGGTCGTTTCGACAATACGCCGGACGTCGTNAAGTTCGCGGAAACGCTGGAACGTGTCTGCATCAAGACTGTCGAAAGCGGCAAGATGACCAAGGATCTTGCGCTTCTTATCGGTCCGGACCAGAGTTGGATGACCACCGAACAGTTCTTCGAAGCGATCGTCGAGAACCTCGAGAAGGAAATGGCGAATTGGGGCTAAGTCCCCACCGCAACTGAGTATTTGAAGAGCCCTCGTCCTTCGGGACGGGGGTTTTTCGTATCAGCCTGTATTTTCCGCTGCGCATGGCGCTGTCAGGCGTTCACGCCGGAAACCATACCCGATGAGCCGCGCAGGCAGACGTCGCAAGCGGCTGAACCGATCGGCAAGCCTTAGCGGCAAGGGCGCTTCGCGGGGCTTGCCTTCCTGACTTTTCAGGATTGGTTCGATTACCACCTCGTGCGCCAGTTTCTGCACGCCTTGAACGACACGTACGGGCAATTCGCGCCTCGCCTGGACCTTGCTCAGAAGGTGATCGATATCACGATCCGCGGCTAGCGATGCGGCCAGGACATTGGCCGCGCAGACGGCGTCTTGAATGGCCAGATTGATACCCACGCCGCCGACCGGGCTCATTGCGTGCGCCGCATCGCCAATTGCCAGCAACCCCGGCAGATACCACTTTTCCAGCCGATCGAGCGACACGCTGAGCAATTTGACCTGGTCCCAGTCCGACAGTGCGCGTTCCAGATCGGGCAGATCCGGCGCCGCGGCGGCGACCAGCGCGCGCAAGTCCGCAATCGGCTGTGACATCATGCGCGCCGCTTGCCCCTTGGCGATGACGAAGGCGCATTGCCAGTAATCGCCGCGTTCGAACAGAACGAGCATGTGGCCGCCCTTTATCTGTCCGCGCAATCGGCTGCCCGAACCGCTCTTGGGCATCTTGAACCACAGGACATCGATCGGCGCGCCCAGATCATGCAGGGACAGGAGACCCTTGCGACGAACCAGCGAGGATCGGCCGTCTGCCATCACGACAAGCCTTCGAGCATGAAATTCCTCGCCAGCCGCGGTAACGACACCCGTGAAACGCCCCCCTTCCTGCACAAGCTGGGTAACCTCCTCGCACATCACGAGATGAAAGCCGGGAAAAGCTCGTGCCTTATCGCGCAGGAAGTCGAGCAGGTCCCATTGCGGCATCATGGCGATGAAAGGGGCCGGCGTGCGTAGATGGGAGAAGTCGGCCAGACTGTACGTCCGGTCTTCCCACGTGAACTCGGCGCTATCGACCCGGTTGTGCGGAAGACGCAAGAATTCCTCCAGCCAGCCGAGCTGATCGAGGATCTCCATTGTTGCAGGATGTACCGTGTCGCCCCTGAAATCGCGGAAGAAATCGGCATGCTTTTCCAGCACCAGAACGTCGACACCGGCCCGGGCCAGCAGCAGGCCCGCCATCATCCCCGCTGGCCCTCCCCCGACAACGACCACGTCATGTTTCACCATTCCGCCTGTCTCTCTTTCACAATCGCCCACGATCCGCATCCTTCCCGGACCCTAGGGCGGCCAGCGACCCTCGTGCGAGGACTGTTGCCGTAGCGCGCCGCGCGCCGTATCGCCAACCACGAAATCGGCACGAAACCGCGCTTCGCGAAACGCGTTCACACTGAACGTTGATGCCAGAAATCTGACACGGGGACACAATGGCCAAGCAGCCTACCAAAAAGCGCAGTGTGAAACGCAAGGGTCCGGAGAAATTCGGACAGAAGCGGCTCGATATCCGCAATGCCAAGATCAAGGACATTCCCGGCATCGCCAATCTGGTGCGACGCGTTTACGAGGACATGCCTGCCTATACGCACGGCGAGATCCGCGGGCAGATCAACAATTTCCGTGAAGGGTGCTTCGTCGCCCTGCTCGACGATGAGGTCGTCGGCTATTGCGCGACCATGCAGCTGGCCGAGGCACTCGCCTTTCAGGACCACGACTGGGACGAGATCACCGGCAACGGTTACGGCAGCCGCCACGATCCGACCGGCGACTGGCTCTATGGCTATGAAATGTGCGTCGATCCAAAGGTGCGCGGCGTGCGTATCGGGCGGCGCCTTTATGAAGAGCGCCGGGCGCTGGCCGAAGATAAGGACCTTACAGGCATCGTCTTTGCCGGACGCATGCCCAATTATCGCCGCTTCCGCCGCCGCGTGGAAGGCCCGCAGGACTATCTCGACAAGGTGGTCGAGAAGAAGCTGCACGATCCCGTCCTGCGCTTTCAGATGGCAAACGGCTTCGAGCCCGAGCGCATNCTCGAAGGATATCTGCCCGAGGACAAGGCCTCGCANAGCAATGCCGTGATGATGGTCTGGCGNAACCCTTACGTCGAACGGGATCANCCGGTGAAGAAGCGCCTGCCNCGCGGCGTGGAAGCCGTGCGCGTGGCCACCTGCCAGCTCCAGGCGCGGCAGGTCGCCGACTANGACGAATTCATGCGCCACGTCCGATATTTNGTCGATGTGGCAAGCGATTANGAAGCCGACTTCATCGTCTTTCCCGAACTCTTCACGCTGATGCTGCTGAGTTTCGAGGAGAAGGAACTGTCACCGGTCGAAGCGATCGAGCGCCTGTCGGAATATACGCCTCGGCTGCGTACGGACATTTCGGAAATGGCCATGCGCTACAACATCAATATTATCGCCGGATCGCATCCCACGCGCATGGACGATGGCGATATTCATAACGTCGCCTACGTCTGCCTGCGCGATGGTGCGGTGCATGCCCAGGAGAAGATCCACCCGACACCCAACGAACGGTACTGGTGGAACATCAAGGGCGGCGACAAGGTCGAGGTGATCCAGACCGATTGCGGTCCGATCGGCGTGCAGATCTGTTACGATAGCGAGTTTCCCGAACTCAGCCGCCGCCTCGCCGACGAAGGTGCGCGCATCATATTCGTGCCCTTCTGCACGGACAGCCGGCAGGGATATCTGCGGGTACGCTATTGCGGCCAGGCGCGCGCGATCGAAAACCAGTGCTTCGTGGTGCTCAGCGGGAATGTCGGAAATCTACCCAACGTAGGGAATATGGACATTCAGTATGCGCAAAGCTGTATCCTGACNCCGTGCGATTTNCCCTTCGCACGCGATGGTATCGCAGCCGAAGCGACCGAGAATGTCGAGACCCTGACCATCAGCGACATCAACCTAGCCGATCTGCAATGGGCGCGCGCCGAAGGGACGGTTCGCAATCTGGCCGACCGGCGTTTCGACCTCTACCGCATCGAATGGGACGAGGATGGCAAGCACCCGGGCAAACCGCGTCCGCGCCGCGAACCTCTGGGTCCGTCCACCATCGGCGGAGGTTAGCCCGCGCGCCATTGCGGGGCTGACAGGTGGCTTGCGCATAGCTAAGCCNGTTACGGACGTCGCCTGACCCGGCAGGCGCCATCTCTATGTGATGCCAGCACAATCTCGCTAGTGCATTGCGTTCAACACGAAGGAAANATTCGCGCCTTATGAATGCCGAGACCGCGATCCCTCCGATGATGTCGGATGCACTGGTGATTTTGGGTGCCGTGGGGATCGTGATCCCGCTGTTTGCCCGGTTCAAGATCACGCCCATAATCGGCTTCATTCTGGTCGGCGTCGTGGTGGGGCCGTTCGGTCTGGGCCGGGCGACATCCGAATATGAATGGCTCACCTGGTTCACCATTACCGATCCGGAACGGCTCGAGCCGTTTGCCGAGCTGGGCATCGTGCTGCTGCTGTTCGCGATAGGGCTGGAGCTTTCATACAAACGCCTGTGGCAATTGCGGCGACTGGTCTTCGGCCTCGGATCGCTCGAATTGCTGGTCGGCGGATCGCTGATCGCGATTTTCCTGTCCATTCTGGGGCAGTACTGGACCGGGGCCCTGGCGCTTGGTCTGGCTCTGGCCATGTCCTCGACCGCCGTAGTTCTGCCGATTTCAGGTACTCGAACACCGGTCGGCAGAGCGGCCCTGTCGATGTTGCTGTTCGAAGGCATCGCGCTTGTTCCGATCATCTTTCTTCTTGGCACCCTCGCCCCCCATGCCGCAGCGGACGGGTTCGAGGGGATGGTCGACACGTTGTGGAAGGGCGCGGTCGTCATCGTGCTGATGCTCGCAGCAGGCCCCTTCGTTCTGCCGCGCCTCTTCGCTCAAGCAGCCCGTACCAAAAGTCCCGAGATATTTCTCGCCGCAAGCCTTCTGGTAGTAATCGGGGCGAGCCTCGCGACTTCGATGGTCGGCCTCTCGATGATCGTGGGCGCGCTCTTGGCGGGGCTGATGATCGCGGAAACGGATTATTCCCCGGAAGTAGCCAATATCCTCGAACCGTTTCGCGGCTTCGCACTGGGGATATTCCTGCTGACCGTGGGCATGACGATCAACGTCTACAGTATCTTCGAGAACATCGGCGCCATCGCCATCGCGGTCGTCTGCCTGCTTACGCTCAAGGCGCTTATTACCACAACGCTGCTGTATTTGATGGGCGCACGCCGCAGTACGGCAGTCGAGACGGGCATTCTCATGGCCAGCCCGTCCGAAGACACGCTGATCATCATTTCCGCTGCATCGGCGGCTTTGTTGATCCAGCCCGGTACGGCCCAGTTCTGGCAGATCGTCACGGCGATCGGCCTGACAGTGACGCCCTTGCTTGCGCATATCGGCAGGATCATCGGGCGGCGTATCGAGCCGATACCCGAACTGCCTGCAGAAGACATGGACAAGCCGCGCGTCATCATCGTCGGCGNGGGCCGTGTCGGCCAGCTTATCGCGCGGATGCTGGAAGCGCATGACAAGCCCTACATCGCAATCGACTCGAACGCCGACCTCATTGCCAACGCCAAGCGCGAGGGCATCCGCGCGGCTTTCGGAGATGCGTCTCGCGCCGACGCGCTCGACAAGCTCGGGATCGAGAATGCCCTCGCTCTGGTGCTCACCATGGACGAGCCGGTTCTGGCACAGCGCTTGGTGGCTAAACTGCGCAAGACATACCCTGACCTGCTGATCGTGGCCCGCGCTCGCGACAGTTCGCACGCTGCCGAGCTTTATCGCGCAGGAGCCAGTCATGCCGTACCGGAAACGCTGGAGAGTTCGCTCCAGCTTTCCGAGGCCGTGCTCATCGATATCGGGGTTGCGATGGGGCCGGTGATTGCGTCCATTCACGAAAAGCGCGACGAATTCCGCGAACAGATAGAGCTTGAAGGGGCGCTGACCTACAAGCCAAAGCTACGCACCAGTACATCGGAACGCTGACCCATGCCCGCCGTGCTGGAAACGCGCTCGGACTGCGATCGCTGTGCAGCGCTATGCTGCATCGCCTACCCTTCCGAAGACATGCCGGGATTCTCCGCCATCAAATCTGCTGGCGAACCGTGCCCCAAGCTNGGNGGGAACGGNCTCTGCACCATTTACGAGNATCGGGCCGAGAAAGGTTTTGCCGGCTGTATCCGGTTCGAATGCTTNGGTGCGGGCCAGCANGTCGTCCAGNACCTGTTNGCCGGTAACGACTGGCGNAATGATCAGGCGCTGCTCGGCCCCATGGTCGACGCCTTTCTCGCCATGCGGCGGGTCGCAGACCTGAACTTCCTCGCGCAGCGGGCGCATGAGATGACAGACAAGGCCGAACTACGCGACAAAGCGACTGTCTTGGCGGAGCGTCTGCAAAACGTTGCCCAGTCTCGATCGAGCCTCAATGATACGGCCGAAGTAGCGGCGATCGAGCGCGAACTACGCGCTCTATACGAGCATTTCGACCGTTAGGCTGAGACTTTGGCCAGTGCCTGGCGCACGGCGTCGAGTGCTGCATCGGCTTTCGAGCCGTCCGGACCGCCACCTTGGGCCATGTCGGCGCGGCCACCGCCGCCCTTGCCTCCCAGAGCCTCGACACCAGCGCGCACCAGATCGACAGCGCTGAGGCGGCCGGTGAGGTCGTCCGTGACCGCCACCGCGAAGGCGCCCTTGCCATCGTTGACCGCGCAAATCGCCGCCACACCCGAACCCATCCGGTTCTTGGCTTGGTCGAGCAATGGGCGAAGCTCCTTCGGATCGAGGCCTGCAATGACCTGACCGGAGAACGATACACCGCCAATGTCCTCATCGGCTGCTGCGACGTCTGCAGCACCGCCACCGCCAAGCGCCAGCGCGCGTTTCGCCTCGGCCAGATCCTTTTCCAGCCTTTTACGCTCTTCGATAAGTGCCATGACGCGTGTGCGGGCGTCGTCTGGCGACGTTTTCAACGCGCTTGCGATCGCGCGAACCGCTTCGTCGCGCGCTACCAGCCATTGGCGTGCAGCCTCGCCGGTCAGCGCTTCTATGCGACGCACGCCAGAGCTGACCGCACTTTCCGATACAACCTTGAAGATGCCGATATCGCCGGTCGCCTTCACATGCGTACCNCCGCANAGCTCNACGGAGTAATTGCGCCCNTCNCCGCCCNTGCGGCCCATGGAAAGTACGCGCACCTCGTCGCCATACTTTTCGCCGAACAGCGCAAGCGCCCCGGCCGCAACNGCATCGTCAGGCGTCATCAGACGTGTACCGACCTGTTCGTTGGCGCGAATTTCCTCATTCACCTCGGCTTCCACCGCAGCGATGTCTTCCTCGCTCAGTGGCTTGGGATGGGAAAAATCGAACCGGAACCGATCGTCGGATACCAGCGAGCCCTTCTGTGTCACATGTCCNCCAAGCCGGTTACGCAGCGCAGCGTGCANCAGGTGGGTCGCCGAATGGTTCGCGCGGATACGATCGCGACGATCGCCATCCACCTCGAGATGGACGGCATCGCCGATCTTGACCGTTCCCTTGGTGATGGNGCCNGCGTGCGCGTGCAGACGACCGAGAGGTTTGTTCGTCGTCTCGACCGAAAATTCCAGGCCCTCGGGTGTCCAGATGCGCCCGGCATCGCCGGTCTGGCCGCCGCTTTCGCCATAGAACGGAGTCTGATTGGTCAGGATGACGACGTCGTCGCCCTCCTCGGCCGATTGCACCTCGGCGCCATCCTTGACGATGGCGATGACGGCGGCTTCCCCGGTCGTAGAGCTGTAACCGGTGAACTCTGTCGAGCCCTCACGTTCAGCAATGTCGAACCAGACCTCCTCGTTCGCCGCCTGACCCGATCCTTTCCATGCTGCGCGTGCAGCAGCTTTCTGCTGCGCCATCGCGGCGTCGAAGCCGTCCTTATTGACGCCTATACCGCGGCTGCGCAGTGCATCTTCGGTAAGATCGTAGGGAAATCCGTAGGTGTCGTAGAGCTTGAACGCGGTTTCGCCGTCGAGAGTACCGCCCTCACCCATGTCTTCCGTTGCTTCATCCAGCAGCTTGAGACCCTTGTCGAGCGTGCGGCGGAATTGGGTTTCTTCGCGTTCGAGAACCTCCTGAATCAGCGGCTGGCCGCGGACGAGTTCGGGATAGGCCTGGCCCATTTCCGTCACCAATGCAGGCACCAGTCGGTGCATCAACGGTTCGCTCGCCCCGAGAAGGTGGGCGTGACGCATCGCGCGGCGCATTATTCGGCGAAGAACATAACCGCGCCCTTCGTTGGATGGCAGTACACCGTCGGCCATTAGGAAGCTTGTCGAACGCAAGTGATCGGCGATGACGCGGTGGCTGGCGGTCCGGTCCCCCTCGGCCTTTACGCCTGTCAGGCTCTCGCTCGCAGCGATCAGGTTCCTGAATGTGTCCGTATCGTAATTGTCATGCACGCCCTGCATCACGGCTGNGACACGTTCGATCCCCATGCCGGTGTCGATGCTGGGCTTTGGCAGGTCGGCGACGATCTCGTCGTTTTCCTGCGTGTACTGCATGAAAACGAGGTTCCAGATTTCCACGAACCGGTCGCCGTCTTCCTCGGGCGATCCCGGAGGGCCGCCCCAGATGTGATCGCCATGATCGTAAAATATCTCCGAGCACGGACCGCATGGTCCATCGGAACCCATGGCCCAGAAATTATCCTTGGTCGGAATACGGATGATCTTCTCGTCCGCAAATCCGGTCCGTTTCTTCCACAGATCGAATGCCTCGTCGTCGGTATGGTAGACGGTGACCAGAAGGCGTTCGGGGTCGAGGCCCCATTCCTTGGTGAGAAGGGTCCAGGCGTGATCGATCGCCTGTTCCTTGAAATAGTCCCCGAAACTGAAGTTTCCGAGCATCTCGAAGAAGGTATGATGGCGCGCCGTGTAGCCGACATTATCGAGATCGTTGTGCTTGCCGCCTGCTCTCACGCATTTCTGNGCNCTGGTTGCGCGTTGCGCCGGNGGCGTTTCCAGACCGGTGAAGGCATTCTTGAACGGGACCATGCCCGCATTGACNAACATGAGCGTTGGATCGCTGAACGGGACAAGCGGGGCGCTGGCGACTTCCGCATGTTCGNGGGAGGCGAAATAGTCGAGAAAGCTGCGGCGGATGTCGTTGGTCGAAGTCATGGCGAGGCAAGTAAGCAATCGCATGGCATGCGACAAGCGCGAAAGCCCAGCCAGACTGTGCGGTACAGACGATCAGCAGTGGATGATACGGGTGTGCACCGGCGGACGGCGCCGGGTAGACCGGGGCCGGACGCTCGAAAGTCGCTATGTTCGGAGTGTATAGCTCCGAAGTGCGATGAGGTTCTTCATAGCGAAACCTGCGACATCGCAGGGCGGCATATGCCCATGGCCGTGAATTCACGTCCGGTAATAGTCACGATACCAGGTAANAAAGCGTGACACNCCTTCGNGAATATCGGTNCGGGGGACATACCCGGTAAGCGACTGCAACAATTCTGCATCCGCCCAGGTGGCAGGAACNTCGCCGGGCTGCATCGGCATGAGATTACGCTCCGCCTTTATCCCCAGNGCCTCCTCAATAGCCGCGATCATGTCGCCGAGTTGCACCGGTTGCGAATTGCCGATGTTGACTATCCGCCATGGCGCCACAGGGGAAAGACTGTCGTTTGCATCGACGTCCTGCGGGCGGTCGACCCGGATTGGAGGTGCATCGATAAGGCAACGAACTGCCTCGACCAGATCATCGACATAGGTGAAGTCGCGCATCATCTCGCCATTATTGTAGACGTCGATCGCCTCACCATTCAGCATGGCCTTGGTGAATTTGAACAAGGCCATGTCGGGCCGNCCCCACGGACCATAAACCGTGAAAAAGCGAAACATCGTCACCGGCAAATCGTAGAGNTGCGCATANCTGTGCGCCATCGCCTCGGTCGCTTTCTTNGTCGCGGCGTAGAAGGACATCTGNTGGTCCGCCTTCATCGTTTCGCGATACGGCATCTCCGTATTGGCNCCATAAGCNGAAGACGTNGACGCGAGCAGCATGTGCTGTGGCGGGTTCCAACGCGCGGCTTCAAGCAGTTCGAACGTCCCCACGAGATTGCTTTCAAGATAGCTGCGCGGGTTGTCGATCGAATAGCGAACACCAGCCTGCGCCGCGAGATGAACCACGATGTCCGGCGTGTGTTTCGCGAAGAGATCGGAGAGCAGTCCCGGCGTCTCGATCGGCTCATTCACCACGGAAAAGCTCTGGTGCTGAAGCAAAGCNTGCTGCCGGCGTCGCTTCAGCTCGGGATCATAGTAATCGGAAAGCGAGTCTATACCGACGACACGGAAGCCATCCTTAAGGAGGCGCAGACAAGTGAAATAACCGATGAACCCGGCAGCCCCGGTCACCAGTGCCGTACGTGTCTCAGTCATCGATCATTCCCGCAGTAATTGGATATCCGGCTGCCTTATAGGGTTGAAGTGTCGCTGAAGAAACTGCTCAACCTCTCTGTCCGTGCTCATTCGGATTAACGTCACCGCGAATGCANCACCTTTCGTGACACTGATAGAGCNAACNCNCTTTGTGGGCGNCAAGACGGACCGCGCCGTAACGCTCACCACNTGAAGTACGCNCCGCCCCGTTCCCGGGCNCGCTGCCANGCNGGACGGGCATGGATAGCCTCGACGAAGCGGGCCAGCTTGGGCGCCTTGTCACCATATCCCTGCATGACCGCGATTTCGGCAGGAAAGCTCATCATTACATCGGCCGCCGTCCAATCATTGCCGACGAAATGGAGATCGTCTGAAATGCTTTCCTCCGCAAACTGGATATGCGCNGCAAGCTGCTCGTCGATGCGGGGGGCCAGGGCAGCAGCCGCGTCGCCAAGCCGCCCGGTGTACAATTTGAGCATGACGGGCACGAAGAAGCTGCTTTCGCCAAACTGCATCCATTCGAGATGGCGGACATGGTCTTCCGTATCAGCTTCCGGCAGCCAACTGCCTCCACCGTGACGCTCGCAAAGATACTGGATGATCGCACCACTTTCCGCCACTTGCAGACCATTATCTTCGATCAGCGGCGACTTGCCCAAGGNGTGGACCTGCTTGAGTTCNGGCGGGGCGAGNTTGGTTTCNGCATCNCGCTGATACGGCACGATGTCGTAATCAGTGTTAAGTTCCTCCAGCAACCACAAGATGCGCTGCGAACGGCTGTTGTTGAGATGGTGGACGGTGACTGTCACGCGGCTCTCCTGTCGTGCGATTCGCACCTACACTAGGTCCGGATCGAAGCGGATACCAATCCCATACGGAAAAGCCGGTGTGGCCATGAAGCGGCGCACACCGGCTTTCCGTTTTTTCGGGAACGCCGGGGGACAGTCCGGCTAGTGCGCTGATCCGGGGGATGCTGGATCAACGTGTTCCCGCTTGAAGAGAATTCAGTCCTCGTCCGCGTCCGGGCCGGTCATCATCTCTTCGGCGACCTCGTCGGTTCGGCCACGAATTGCGGCTTCCAACTTGGTACACATCTCTGGNTTTTCCTTCAGGAAGGTCTTGGCGTTCTCNCGCCCCTGACCGATCCGGACACTNTCNTAGCTGAACCANCTGCCCGACTTTTCGACNACGCCTGCCTTNACGCCGAGATCGAGAATTTCGCCGATCTTGGAAATGCCTTCGCCATACATGATGTCGAATTCGACCTGCTTGAACGGCGGCGCCACCTTGTTCTTGACCACTTTCACGCGGGTCGCATTGCCGATGATATCGTCGCGATCCTTGATCTGGCCGGTGCGGCGGATGTCCAGGCGAACCGACGCATAGAATTTGAGCGCATTGCCGCCAGTGGTGGTTTCCGGATTGCCGTACATCACGCCGATCTTCATGCGCAGCTGGTTGATGAAGATTACCATGCACTTGGAGCGGTTGATCGAACCGGTCAGTTTCCGCAGCGACTGGCTCATCAGACGGGCCTGAAGGCCGACGTGGCTATCGCCCATCTCGCCTTCGATTTCGGCGCGCGGAACGAGCGCTGCGACGGAGTCGACGACCAGCACGTCGATTGCATTGGACCGAACCAGCGTGTCGGTGATCTCCAGCGCCTGCTCGCCCGTATCCGGCTGCGACACGATCAATTCGTCAATGTCCACGCCAAGCTTCTTGGCATAGACCGGATCGAGCGCATGTTCCGCATCGACGAAGGCGGCGGTGCCGCCCGCCTTCTGGGCTTCTGCAATTACGTGAAGCGCCAGCGTGGTCTTGCCCGAACTTTCCGGGCCATATACTTCGATTACGCGCCCCTTGGGAAGACCGCCCACGCCAAGGGCGATATCGAGACCGAGCGACCCGGTGGAGATGGCCTCCACATTCATCGCTTCCTTCTGGCCCAGCTTCATCGCCGAACCCTTGCCGAATGCGCGGTCGATCTGCGCGAGCGCGGCATCCAATGCCTTCTGACGGTCTGCGTCCACTTTCTTGTCCTCTACGAGCTTCAGACTTGCCGCCATGACATTACCTCCTGCGCTTGGCCAGAGCCGGTATCGACTCTTCAACTGACGCGTGATGTATCGGCTTTGTTCCAAAAGAACAAGTGGGGAACGAAAGTTTTTTCCGTTGTCTTTCAATCGGCAGCGTAACGCTGCCTAGGCTACTTGCGCTGGGCGCTCAGCACTTCTGCCACTTTCGCGTTGATCTGCTGCACGCTGAAAGGTTTGGGTATGAAGTACATGTTCTCGATGTCGATTTCATTGCGCAGCTGTTCTTCCGCATAGCCCGACATGAACAGGATGGGCACGTGAGCGCGAACGTTGCGGATCGCGCGCGCCATGGCAGGGCCATCCATTGCCGGCATGACGACATCAGAAACGATCAGGTCGAATTGTGTATCGCCATTGGCCACGATGCCCAGCCCCTCTTCGCCATCGGAAGCGGTGGTCACCGTATAGCCTGCGCGCACCAGCGCCCGTTCGGCGACGGCGCGCACCATGTCCTCATCCTCGACCAGCAGCAGCTTGCCGCCTGCAGACCACTCGGATGCCTTCTGCTCTTCCGGTTCGTCGGCGCGCATGATGGCGGGCAGTTCGCCCTTGTGGACCGGGAGGTAAACGGTGAAGCGGGCACCGATCGGGGTGCCATCCGGGCCCTGCACATTATCGGCAAAAATGAAGCCGTTCGACTGCTTGACGATACCATAGACAGTGGAAAGCCCGAGCCCGGTCCCCTTCCCCTGCTCCTTGGTCGTGAAGAAAGGCTCGAATATCTTGTTGAGATGCTCGTCCGGGATCCCGCCGCCGGTGTCCTGGACGATCATGACCGTGTAATCGTCGGCCGGCATGATATCGATGCCCATCTTGCGCACGTCGCGGGCGGAAACCCGGCGTGTGGCCAGGGTCAGGCGGCCCTTCCAGTCCTGCTTGCCCCGTTTCGACGCATAGGCTTGCATCGCATCGCGGGCATTTACAGCCAGGTTGATGATAACCTGTTCGAGCTGCTGGGGATCGGCGCGAACCGAACCGAGCTCCCGATCGTGGCGAACCGAGAACTCGATCTTCTCGCCCATGAGCCGCTTCAGAAGCTGGCTCACTTCACTGACCACGTCGGGCAATTGCAGAACTACGGGGCGCAGCGTCTGCTGGCGGCTGAAGGCGAGCAACTGCCGGGTGAGGCTGGCCGCCCGGTTCGAATTGGCCTTGATCTGCTGGATGTCATCGTAATCGCTGTCGCCCGGCGTATGACGCAGCAGCATGAGATCGCAGTAACCGATAATGGCCGTCAGCACATTGTTGAAATCGTGTGCCACGCCGCCTGCAAGCTGGCCGACTGCCTGCATCTTGGTCGCCTGGGCCACCTGACGCCGCAACCGCTTTTCTTCCGACGAATCCGAAATGGATAGAAGAACCGCCGCATCGCCCAGCCCGCGCACCCCGGCCAGACCGATCGAGACCGGTTCGTCCTTGTTGTTGCCAAGCCGCACGGCCATGTCGCCGCTGGCCGTCGCCCCTTTTGCAAAGCGGCGGACGGTGTCAGCCATCGCAGCCTTGTCCTCGCGCACGACCAGATCGGATGGAAACTGCGGCAGGCCTGATGTCTCGCGCTCAACCGCACGCAGGAAGGCCTTGTTGGCAAACAGAAAACGTCCGTCGCGGTCGGTAAGCGCAAGGCCCAGAGGCAGCGCCGACAGCAGGGCTTCGAGTTGCGGTATCGCCGCCTTGCCCGTGCTTTCCCAGCCGCCGCCTATGCCCACGGTGCTGTCCAGCAACAGCATGATGGACGGCGTTTCATCCGCATCGCTCATTTTCGAAGCGTTCGGGATGTCCAGCGGCACATGGATCAGCGTCTGGGGCGAACCCTGCTGTCCTTCCCTGGCGAAGAAAATCCGGTCGCGGTCGTCGGATCGCAGCAATTGCACGAACTCCAGTCCGCCGACTGCATTTTCGCGACTGCCGGTGGCCCGTTCCGCCAGACCCGGCGTGGTCGTCTGCACGATGCCGTCGGGTGCCACCAGCGCAACCTCCACGCCGGCGCGCGACAATACTTCGCCCAATGGACCGGCCAGCCGTTCGGACAGGCCATCGTAACTGCGCTGCGTACGAATTTCGTCGAAGCGCCAGACCAGATAGGCCTCGCCCCGCCCACTGCGCTCGATACGCAGGCGATATTCCATGTCGCCGCTGGACAGCCGGACAACAGGAACCTCGGCCCGTCCGTCTCTCCACGCACTCCGCGCCGCCTCCGATGCAGCTTCGCGCGACGCCGGATCCATTGCCAGTTCGTACGGAGAGGAAATTCCGTCGAACCATCCTTCATATGTGGAATTGGCGCACACCAGCCGGTTGGCGCGATCGACAATCGCAATGGCGCGGTGCCGGGTTTCGATTGCTGCACTGGTGACGGACCAGTCGGGTTGCAGCATCTGCGTCTCGGCAGGGTCGGTCTTGAGACGAGCGGCCAGCAGCAGCATCAGCAAGATCGCAATCAGCGCGCCGCCATACGCCAGCGCCACCACCGATTGCTGGCCGACCAGCCACACCAATCCGATGGAAATGATGCAGGCCGCCACGACTCCCAACATCAGTGGAGCAGGTGGAAGGCGGGTTATCGGATTGTCGTCCTGCACTTTCATGCCTCGCCATCTTTGCTCAGGCGTTCTTCAAGGCGACGCTCCATTGCGCGCAGACGGCGCTTGCGCTTGCGGGCCACGATGATGCGCCACCCGATGCTCGCCAGCACATAGCCGATCGACGCGCCGACGATGGCGAGGACGACGAAGCCGAAAATGGTCACCAGAACCGTCACGCCCACCCCTTCGAACAGATTGACGAACCACGACCAGCGGCCGCTGGTCATCTCGTCCTGAGCAGCGCCGCCCGTCGCCGCCAGATCCACCTTGAGAATGAACACACCCAGCTTGTTCGCCACCACGGCCCAGAAGGGAAAGGTCAGCGGATTGGTGATGAAGGTGACCAGCGCCGACAACGGCACGTTCGCACGCGCGGGCAAGGACATGAAAGCGGCAAGGAATATCTGCCCCACCGGAATGATGAAGCCGGCGAAAATGCCGAGCGCCACGCCGCGCGGGACGCTGCGGCGCGTGAAGCGCCAGAGTTCCGGCGTCAGAAANCGGTGAGCAATGGGCTGCAAATANTTGTTTTCAGCCATCTGTTCGCGCGTCGGCATATGCCGGCGGATCCANTCCGTCAGAAAGGTCTTCGATCTGCGCTNGCTCATTGACACAGCGCCGCCATGCGCTGCCTNGAAGGCGAGTTCAAGGGGGTGCGCGAAGCGGANTGCGACGAATGCGGCATGGCTGGCGATGTGGTTACCGCGGGCGCATTTTTTAAGGGCCGAATGGCTCGGTCAGCCCCGCTCGCGCATGAGNCGGGCCTTGTCGCGCTGCCAGTCGCGATCCTTGATCGTGGCGCGCTTGTCATGCGCCTGCTTGCCCTTCGCCAGCGCAAGCTCGACCTTTGCCCGACCGGTCGCGTTGAAATAGATCGATAGCGGAACAAGCGTCATGCCCTTGCGCTCGACCGCACCGAAAAGCTTCTGTATCTCGCGCTCGTGCAGCAGCAGTTTGCGTGGGCGGCGCGGTTCGTGGTTCAGCCGGTTGCCATGCGAATATTCGGGAATATTGGCATTGACCAGCCAGACCTGCCCATCGCGCACTTCGGCATAGCTTTCCTTGATACTGGCCTCGCCCGCCCGCAGCGCCTTCACCTCGGTGCCCTGCAACGCAAGACCCGCCTCGAAGGTATCTTCGACATGATAGTCGAACCGCACACGCCGATTATCGGCGACGGTCTTCTGCTTATCGAAAGTGGCGGGTTTGGGACGAGCCATAAGGCGGGCGCATGTAGGAGATGGCGTGGGAAAGGCCAAGCCCCTTCAGCATCAATCTCGCTTGCGCCAGTAAGGCATTTGGGTAATCACACAGGATTACTTGGGGGGGTATATGCAGTTATCGAGATTCGTTGCGTCGCTGCTTGCGGCAATCACATTATTAGTTACGTCGATAGCAATCGCCCAATCCGCTCCTCCGCTTTCTGCTTATGGCGCACTGCCCGAGGTCGAAGATGCAGCGATATCGCCCAACGGATCGAACATAGCCCTGCTGATTACGCTGAAAGGCGAGCGGCAACTCCTCTTTCTTGACGAACAAATGAAGGCGATCCGCCGTTTTCAGGTAGGCGATACGAAAATCCGCTATTTCCGGTGGGTCGGTGACGACCAGCTTATTCTGGTCACCAGTCAGACCGAGAAGCTTTGGGGTTTTACTACGAACAAGGCGGAGTTCAGCGTCGCTCGGCTCATCCCCGTAACCTATGACGGGGAAGTAGAAACAGTATTCGGGCGGAATCGTGAATTGATGGACGCCTTTAATGGCGATTACGGAGTGCGGTTTGCCGATAACCGCTGGACCGCATTTTTCGGCGCAATCGAACTGAAAAAAGGTTCGAGTTTTGGAAATGATTTCACCTGGGATCATGGCAGACCTTTTCTCTATCAAGTCGATACCAAGGAAAACCGCGCCAAACGGATAGCGAGTGCTCCTCGCGAAGGTATGGACCGCGATTGGCTCGTCGATGGGAAAGGAAAGGTTGCTGCGACCTTGGACGTCAGCATGACCAACGGCGATTGGCATCTCTCGGGGCCGGAGGGGTCGACCATCGCTACCGGCAACGAACGTAATGGCAGAGTTGGTCTCGTCGGCTTGTCGCATGGCGGTCAGAACATAGTCTATGCGGCACGAGACAGCGAAAACATTGCGCATTGGTATGAAATTCCAATGTCAGGCGGGCAGCCAAAGCCCTTCCTCGAAGATACGGACATAAAGCGCTTATACTTCGACAAAACAAACGGTCAGATCGCCGGTTACCTAAACAGTGACGACGAACCGGTTTTCGCAGTCGAAGAGCTCCAGAAATCTGCAGAAAAAATCAAGAAGGCCTTTGCCGGTTTCGATATGCGAATGGTCGACTGGACACCTGACTTCAAAAAAGTTCTGGTTCGAACAAGTGGCAATCTCGACAGCGGTTCGTGGTTCGTAGTCAACCTCGCCACAGGTAAAGCCGATGCGATTGCCTACGAACGGCAGACCCTTGGACCAAAGCAGGTCGGGACGATTTCGACCTTCCCCTTCGCAGCTTCGGATGGGCTTGAGATGGATGGCATTCTCACGTTGCCGCCAGGTCGCGAAGCCAAGAACCTCCCAGTTGTTTTGTTGCCCCACGGCGGCCCGCACAGTAGTGATCGCCTGCAGTTCGACTGGTGGGCACAGGCGTTTGCATCTCGAGGATATGCAGTATTCCAGCCCAATTTCCGTGGGTCCACCAATCGAAGCCAGACCTTCAAGCTCGCCGGTTACGGTGAATGGGGTCGTAAAATGCAGACCGATATTTCGGACGGCTTGGCTGAATTGGCAAAACAGGGCCTGGTCGATCCCAAGCGCGCCTGTATTGTGGGGGCTAGCTACGGCGGATATGCTGCTCTCGCCGGCGTCACTGTTCAACAGGATCTGTATCGGTGCGCGGTAGCTGTCGCCCCCGTTAGCGACATTCGGGCGATGTATAACGAAGATTACCGCGCGTCGGGTGGCTTACGAATTACGAAATCGTCCCTACTGGACCAACTTGGACCGAAGGAGCGCTGGGACGAAGTCTCACCTCGTCGCCTGGCCCAACGCGCCGATGCACCTGTTCTGCTAATTCACGGACTGGATGACACAGTCGTACCCTACTCGCATTCCCACAAGATGGCAGATGCCCTGAAGGATGCCGGCAAACCGTTCGAATTGGTAACGTTGCAGGGTGAAGATCACTGGCTTTCACTGTCATCGACACGTCTGCAAATGCTCGAAGCGGCGGTCGGATTTGTGGAGAAGCATAACCCGGCTGATTAAAGATATCCTGATGATGGCTGGCTCGCGCGGGCAAGGTGGCATGCGCCCTCATCTGGAACAGCCACACCACGCTTTTCGCTTGCCAAGGTGCTGGCCGTTGTGACGATTAGGCAGATGAACGTCGAAACTTCCGCAGAACCTTTCATCATTCACGAAAGCCGGATCGCGCCGGGGACGCAGGCGACCATTGCCATTCCCGTCAGTCAGCAGGTGACGGGCCTGAACTCCGCTCTTTCCCTTCGCGTGATGCACGGCGCGCGGCGTGGGCCCTGCGTTTTCGTCAGCGCTGCCATTCACGGTGACGAGATCATCGGCACAGCCGTGATCCAGCGATTGCTCGAACGCCTGTCGCCCGAAATGCTGGCAGGGACGATCATTTTTGCGCCTGCCGTCAACATTTACGGTTTTGCCGCGCACAGCCGNTATCTGCCCGACCGGCGCGATCTCAATCGAAGCTTCCCCGGCGCGGAGCATGGCAGTCTGGCCGCTCAGCTGGCGCACTGCTTCCTCACCCATGTCATCGATCGCTGTTCGCTGGGCATCGATATCCATTCGGCGGCTGTCCATCGCTACAACTTGCCGCAGATACGCATTGCCTCTGGCAGCCTCTATCTGTCGGAACTCGCCATGGCATTCGGCGCGCCCATCATCATGGAAAGCCCCCTGCGGCCCGGTTCGATGCGCGCCCTTGCCCACGAACGCGAAACGCCGATGCTCCTGCTGGAGGCAGGCGAAGCCCTTCGCTTCGACCGTTTCGCGCTCAATGTCGGCGTGGCGGGCGTTCTCCGGGTGCTTGCCCATATCGGAATGATCGATGCGGAAGACGGCCTGGAAGATGTCCATGTGCCGCTGCGGTCCAACCGCTCAAGCTGGGTCCGCGCCCCGCGCGGCGGGGTCAGTCGCCGCATCCACAAATCGGGCGACGCCGTGCGCAAGGGCGAACCGCTGGCATTCGTCGGCGGCCTCTTCGGAGAGGACCCGATCAAGCTTGTCAGCCCATCGGACGGCGTGATCATCGGACATGCGACGCTTCCGATCGTCAATCAGGGCGATGCGCTATTCCATATCGCNGAAGTCGANGCGCTCAATCACGCGGGCGAGCATTCCGACAGTATCGTCGAAGCGCTGGCGGTCAGCGATCCGCCCTTCCCCGCCGCGCCATTGCTCGACGAAGACGAAGTGCTCTAGATCAGTCCTGCAATCTCGAGCGCCTCGTCCACCGCCTTGCGGCTCGCCTCGCTGGCATTGCACAGCGGCAGGCGGACATCGGGTGAAAACCAATCGTGCACCCGGCTGAGCGCATATTTCGCCGGTGCCGGGCTGGCATCGGAGAACATCGCATAGTGCAAGGGGAACAGCCGGTCGTTGAGCTCCCGCGCCTTGACCAGCTCGTTCGCTGCGATGGCATCGTGGAATTCCGCGCACAGCGCCGGGGCGACATTGGCGGTTACCGAAATACATCCGGATCCGCCTGCGGCCGAATGCGGCAGCCACAATTCGTCATTGCCCGATAGCTGGCAGAACTCGCGCCCGATCCCCATCCGGTGATCCGCCACGCGGGAAAGGTCGCCGCTCGCATCCTTGATGGCAACGATCCGATCTGGGTATTTGCGCACCAGTTCGACGACCGTTTCGTCCTCGATATCCGTCACCGTCCGCCCCGGGACATTGTAGAGAACGATCGGCAGGTCGCTGTTTTCTGCAAGAAAGCTGAAATGGGCGATAAGGCCTGCCTGGCTCGGCCGGTTGTAATAGGGCGCGACGCACAGTCCGGCCGCGGCCCCCGCCTTCTTCGAAAACTGCATGTGCAGCAGCGCATTGCGCGTGTCGTTGGAACCGCAGCCGGCAATGACCGGGACGCGGCCAGCCGCCTGTTCGATGCAGACTTCGATCACCCGGTGGTGCTCTGCATTCGACAGGGTCGATGCCTCGCCGGTCGTGCCGCAGGGCACCAATCCCTTGCTCCCGTTCTCGATCTGCCAGTCGACGAGCTTGCGAAAAGCGGCTTCGTCGAACGATCCGTCGCGAAAAGGAGTCGCCAGAGCCGGAATCGAGCCTGAAAACATTTACGTGAGTCCTGCGTTAGAGATATGAAACAAGGCAGTTTTTGGCGGCACGCGCCATAATTCATTCAGCGCCTGATAAGGAGGGGCCGGGCACTATGTCCAGCATGGGCAGTAAAACAGTTTTCACTCTCGCACTTGTGCTCGGCACTTCGCTGGCATTCCCTTCAATCTCTCAGGCACAGGACAATGCGCGCACCAGCCTTGTCGCGCAGCAGCCGGGCAGCCTCGATCAGGCGGTCGGTCAGTGGGAATATCTGACAAGTCAGGAAAACCTGCCCTTCTCGTCCTACGCGGGCTTCATCAACAGCTATCCCGATTTCCCCAAGCAGGACTTGCTCCAGCGGCGGGCGGAAGCTGCGCTGGATCGCGATGCGCCGTCTCCGCAGACGCTCGTCTCCTTCTTCGACCGGCACCCGCCCCTCACCAATAGCGGCAAGGCGCGTTACGCCCTGGCGCTTGCGTCGCTGGATCGTCCCGAAGCGCTGGAGGTGGCACGCGAAGCATGGCGTGGCGGCACGATGAGCGGCCCGGCAGAACTCTACATGCAGGGCCTGTTCGGCGCGCGTTTTGCGCCCGAAGATCAGGACGCGCGGATGGATGCGCTTTTGTGGCAGGGCAATTACGAAGCCGCCTCGCGCCATATCGTGCGCGTATCGCCGGCCTATCGTCCGACCGCGCAGGCACGGCTCGCCATGCTTCAGGGCAGCACGCCGTCGCAGGCAGGCGTTCCGGTTCCCCCCAACGCGATGACCGACGCCGGTTACGTTTACAATCTTGCCCGCTACTATCGCAATTCGGGCCAGCCCTACGAAGCGGTCAACCTGCTCTCGACCCGCGCATCCTTTACCGCGCCTGCCTTCGATGGCACGCAATTCGTCAGCGAAGCCCTGGCCGTGGCCAAGAGCGCGGGTTCCGCGCAGGCTGTCAGCATCGCGTCGAAAATCGACGATGTCTTCGCCCCCGGCACGGACATTTCGGACGGCTCCTTCACGCTGCGCGACAAATATACCGATCTCATGTGGCTCGGCGGTACGAAGGCATTGTGGTCGATGGGTGACGGCGCCCAGGCCGCGCCGCTGTTCTACCGCTACGGTACTGCGGCCAAGACGCCGCTGACCCGTTCTAAAGGGTTCTATTGGGCCGGCCGTGCGGCATCGCGCGCCGGTGATCGTGCCGGTGCCCAGCGTTACTGGGAAATGGCCGCCGAATATCCGGACTGGTATTACGGACAGCTCGCCCTCAGCGAGCTTGGCCGCCCCATGCCCACATTCGCGAATGTCCCCGCTGCCAGTTCGGCCGAACGCGCTGCTTTCGAAGCCGATCCGCTGACCGGTGCGCTGCGGGCGATTTCCCGCAATCGCCGCGACTGGCGGACCGAACGGGCCTTCTTCGAAGCCATTGCCCAAAAGGCGGACACGCCCGGCGAAATGGCTCTCGTTGGTCAGCTCGCTGAACAGACCGGTATGGACGAAATGGCGGTCGTCGCAGGCCTCGTGGCGGGCGAACACGGCTTCAAGGGCTTCGAACGCCTCGGCTACCCGACCGTCCAGACCCATTCGGGCGCAAACTGGACGATGGTTCATGCCATCGCCCGACAGGAAAGCGAATTTGACCGCAACCGTGTGAGCCATGCCGGTGCGCGCGGGATGATGCAGCTGATGCCCGGAACCGCACGCGAAGAAGCGGGCAAGATCGGGGTCAGCTACATGTCGGCGGACCTTACCGCCAACCCGAGCTACAATATCCGTCTCGGCGATGCGCACTTCGCCCGCCTCATGGACCGTTACGGCGGCGCTTATCCCCTGGCCATTGCGGCGTATAACGCAGGCCCGGGGCGGGTGAACCAGTGGCTCGCGGCCAATGGCGATCCGCGCAATGGTTCGGTCGACTGGGTTACCTGGATCGAACAGATCCCGTCCAATTTCGAAACGCGCTATTATGTCATGCGCGTGATCGGAAACGCGGTCAGCTATGCCAACATGCATCCGGACAAATCGTCCAGCTATGAACGCGATATCGGGAATTACCTGCGCCGCTGATTTGCGCTAGGGCGCAAGCCCATGCAGCCCAAATCCAATCCCGTCACGCCCGCTGGCTATGCCGCGATGAAGGCCCGTTACGACCATCTTCTTGGCACCGAACGGCCCGAAATCGTCGAAATAGTCAGCTGGGCGGCGGGCAATGGCGACCGCAGCGAAAACGGCGATTATCTNTATGGCCGCAAGCGCATGCGCGAAATCGATCGCGAACTGTCGCACCTTGCACGCCGGATGAAGACCGCGCGGGTCATCNACCCCGTCGAACAGCCCGACAAGTCACGGGCTTTTTTCGGGGCCACCGTCACTCTGGCNGACGAGGATGATAACGAACGGGTCGTCACCCTTGTCGGTGACGATGAACAGGACGCCAGCTCCGGGCGCATCGGCTGGTCGTCTCCCCTCGCCCGGGCATTGAAAGGCGCGTCGGTCGGCGATCTGCGCAACGTCAATCTGCCCGGCGGCGCGAAGGAATGGGAAATCGTTGCGATCGCNTATGCGTAAACTGATCGNNNTCGCCGCGCTTACNNTGGCTGCNCCNCTCGCAGCGAAGGACAGCCTCGGCGTGTTTTCCGANTGGGGGGCATTTCGCGATCCCTCGCTACCGCGGTGTTATGCCATCGCGATGCCGGAAGACAGCCGCGCGCGCCGNGATTTCGAACCCTTCGCCACCATCGGNACCTGGCCGCGCCAGAACATCCGCGGGCAGGTTCATTTCCGCCTCTCGCGCCAGCTCGCGCAGCGGCCCCGTATTACGCTTTCCATCGGCGCCAAGAGCTTCCAGCTGACCGGCGGCGGCGGCGATGCCTGGGCTGAAGACCGCACGATGGATGCCGCCATNGTTGCAGCGATGCGGTCGGCCAGCCGCATGACNGTCCGNGCTACCGGCANCAACGGCCGTCGCTTCTCCGACAGCTATTCCCTGTCCGGCGCGGCCACNGCNATGGATGCAGCAACGCTTTCCTGTTCGCGACGCTGACAAAAAAAGGGCCGGAGAGCACCAAGCTCCCCGGCCCCTTCTTAATGGCGCAATGGCTTAGAAGCGCATGCCGACGCCTGCCATGACCTGGTGGCGGTCAAGGTCGACATCGAAGTTGCGGCTGGTGCTGCCGTCGGCGAATTCGATATTCGCGTCGCTGTAGTTCGAATAACGATATTCGAGGTTCACGTAGGTGTTCGGGTTGACGGCATATTCAACGCCTGCACCTGCGCGCCAGCCGTCCAGCTTGAAGTCGCGATCGGTTTCGACCGTGCCATAGTCGCTGAGGATGTTCAGCTTGGCATTGGTGTAACCGCCCTTTGCGTACAGCAGGGCATCGGGTGCGATCTTGGCACCGACGCGCGCGCCGATGTAGAGATCGCGGCCAGCATCGACTTCACCCAGCCCAAAGCCTTCGAAATCGCCGTCGTCGAAGTTGGTGCTCGCCGTGGAGTCGGTGTATTCACCTTCCACACCGACNACCGCGCCGCCAAGGTCCACGTCGTAACCGAGGACCACGCCATAGGCGAGACCGTCGATCGACTGGTCGTTGTTGTTCGGCTCGTTGTCGATGTCGACGCTGCTACCGGCCTGTACGGCGTCGTAACCCGCGGTCACACCTGCACGAAAGCCGGTGAACTGGCCATCGGTGCTCTGCGCCATGGCTGGGGCCGACATGCCGGCGATGGTTCCTGCGACGAGAAGAGCTGTTGTCTTGTTCATTATATACTCCGTTTTTTAACCCGCGATTTTTGCATCGCGTGGACTAGGAAAACGGTGGTTCCGCTGGCGAGTTTCATTAACGTAACACAACAAGAATATGTTGCATTAGGGACACATTATTACGGGCCGGGCGTGTGTCTCCCGGGATGAAATGCACATATTTGCGCACCCTTTCCCGCTGCGGAGTGAAAGCGTTCACCTGCCGGAACCCTGTTCGGCGTCCGTAATTTTCCCGCAATTCTTCAATGTGGCCAAATCGCCCTCCACGCCCTATATGGGGCGCTCCCATGACCCAGACGACACTGATGAGCATCCCCGGGCAGATCGACCCGGTTCCCGTCGCGCGTGACATCACGCCGCGCGAAGACGGCCGCGTGGACCTGATCGGTCTGCCCAAGGACCGTATTCGCGAACTTTTCGACGAAGCGGGCCTCGACGCCAAGCAGGCGAAACTGCGTGCCAAGCAGGTGTTCCACTGGCTCTACCATCGCGGCGTGACCGATTTCGAAGCGATGACCGATATCGCCAAGACCATGCGCCCGTGGCTTGCCGAACGCTTCTTCATTGGCCGGCCGGACGTGGTGGAAGCCCAGCATTCGACCGACGGCACGCGCAAGTGGCTGCTCAGGACGTCGGACGGCCATGAATTCGAAATGGTCTTCATCCCCGATGCCGACCGCGGCACGCTTTGC